>Ga0302273_1000100_pt1 | contig 44677 bp, 36 predicted proteins | sample III_Bog_N1_3_FD_198774 | JGI IMG/M metagenome (GOLD analysis project Ga0302273, IMG submission 198774) | Peat permafrost microbial communities from Stordalen Mire near Abisko, Sweden - III_Bog_N1_3 | ecosystem: Environmental > Terrestrial > Soil > Wetlands > Peat | place: Sweden: Abisko... | reverse complement strand
AAGCAAGTACGGCAAGGTTCAGATGTGCCTTGGCTCCCTCATCGCTCTTGTGATAAATGGGGCGTATGTCGAGGTCCGTCTTTAATGTTTTGAATGTTTCTTCAACAGTTCTGATTACATTATAAAAAGACCAGATATTTTTTGCATCCTTTTCGTCCAACGATGTCTGGAGAAAGTATTTTCCGTGAAAAGTTTCTTCTTCCTGCTCCAACTCTTCGTTGCGGTTCCAGAACATGGATTCGGTCTTATTCTTCTCGTCGTAGGTAAATGAAATCTGATAAAGACGCTCCATGCCCGGATACCTGGCATTGAGCCTTCCCAGTCTGTTGTTAACCTTGTCACGGTTCTTGATCCCCTTTCCCTGAATGCCTGAATGTATAGCTTCAAGCCCCTGTTCATAGCGGGCTGAAGCCTTTTTGTGCATGCTGTCCTCTTTGAGGGCTTTTGCATCGCTGTCAACCATCAGAACGTTGTCGGTCAGTTTTTCCACTTTGACACTTTGAAGTCTGATGTGCTGATCCTTATTATCTCTCATCTCAGTAACCTCACCTAAAGGTGTGTAATGAATACCGGAAGAGCGCATGACTGTGATATAATCATAATTGTTGTTTTTCAGCCACAACAGATTGCTTTTACTGGAAAATCCGGCATCCATGACAATGACGCGTCTTCCGGGATTGAGCCCCTGCTCCAATGAGCCTATCATTTCCTCCAATGTGGTGACATCCTGACGGTTCCCCTCAAAGATTTCTGTTCTCACGAGCAATCCGTCCGTGTTGACAACGGCTGCCAGAACAACCACCTTCAAATCATTCCGTCTTTCTTTGGAATGTCCGTACTGAAAGATCTGTGATGATCCGTAGACACCCTCTGCATACATGTTGGTGATGTCAAACAGAAGTATCTTCTCTTCTATCTCAAACATCGAACAAGCCTGTTTGTGGAGGTAGTCCTCCATCTTACGGTGTATGCCATACAGATCTCGTGAACTCTTGTAAAGCATATCCTTGGTGACCCGCCTGTGGTCTATACCAAACATCTCACATAGGGCGGAGTTCTCGCGAAGATAGCTGACTGTCCGGAGCTCAGAACAAGGATAGATGGCACGCGCAACGATTTGCATGCATGCTATGTCACACTGAAGGCGGCTCCATCCCAATGATAACAGGAAACGGTCGATGCCGAGTCTCCGTAACATATCAAAGCAGATATGTTCTGCACCAATGCTGCGCGGCATACCGGCGCTCATGCTTTTCCAGTTAATGGTCACCAGCTCACGTTTGAGTTCCTCTGCCTTACGTCGGGATTCTTCCTTTAGGCGACTGTCTTCGGCCATACGAAGTTTATCCTTCCGGCGATCGTCTTTATATGAAGAATAAATGGATAGTGCCAGCTCATAAACATCCTGACGTTCACTCATAAGGTATTGGCCACGGCCAATCATACCATCAAGAAGCCGGGCTAATTCCTTGCGTTCGCTATCGTCGTGCAAAGTCTTCAGTTCACCAAGACCAAAGACCATTCGCTGCTGAGTATGCCCATTTTCTCCGCGGTACGATTCGCACAGCCGGTAATAAGTGTATGGCACCATTACGCTGCCGTCTTCACTTTTTCTCCATTTCTTTTGAGCCTTTATATACATTTCGCTGGCAAAGGTAATGAGATTTTTCGGGATAACATCGCACCGTAGGTGCCACACAAAAGGGGTTTTGGAGAAATGCACCATTGAATTTTGCAATCTTTCACTAAAAAACAACCTGAAAAGGATGGAAAGAGTCTGATTTATGCAGTTATGTTTGAATTATTTAACGAAGGGGAATTGAGACGGCGCAATGTGGGTTAAATTATAAAAAACCACGAATACTTCTTGTATTCGTGGTTTTTTATTATCTTTGCGTCCACTCTATAACTATAAATGTGAAGAAAGTTCTATTACAAACCGTAGCTACAACACTACATTAAGCTTACTCCTGTTGAATAAAAAATGGAGGTAGCAAAATGTAAAATGACAATCAATTCGCACTACCTCCTACTATATCAAGTAGTTCATTTGTAATAGCCTGTTGCCGACTTTTGTTATATTGCAGATTGAGTCCACGCAACAAGTCATCGGCATTATCTGTAGCAGTTTGCATGGCCACCATACGTGCAGCATGTTCACTGGCGTTACTGTCGAGCAAAGCTGTATATAATTTAAGATGTAACTCCTTTGGTACTAGTTCACTGAGAACCGTATATATATCTGGTTCCACAATAAAGTCAGCCTTAAGATCTATTTTCCGTTCTTCTTTATCCTGAACTTTACCAACTTTTGGTCCCCTCTTAGCCTTAAGATATTCTTGTGCTGCGGCAGAAGCTTTAAGCGACGAAAGATCACGTTCATCATCATCTAAATGCGACGTTATGTTGATAGGCATAAAAATCTGTCTTTCTAGTATCTGAGAAGCAGCACTCCGAAAATGATGATAGATAATCTCAACCTTGTCAACATCTCCGGACCGATACTTTTTCATCAAGTCATCAGCTATTTTCGCACATTCTTGGGCATTAGGTTTTTCGGCAAGATCATTAAAGTCACCTTGCTTTTGATATCCTAGTTTTACAACCTTTTCAGCCGCTTTGCAACCAATCGGGTAAATAAGAATATTCTCTTTACCTAAATCCTTGTATTCATCGAGAAACGCCAGCATCTGCTTGATGACATTGCCATTGAAGCCACCGCAAAGGCTACTGTTTGACGAGTATACGACAAGTCCTACTCGTTTAATAGGACGTTTTACGCTTAAAATGGAAGGAATATCAGAACCAGACTGCAGAAACGTTTTCAATATGTGATAGAGTTGATGCTCGTATGGCAGCATATTTTCAATCATCACCTGTGCGTGGTGCAACTTAGATGATGCTACCATCTTCATGGCACTCGTAATCTTACGAGTGTTGTTGACTGATGCAATTCGACCTTTTATCTCTTTGAGTGACGACATAAGCTATTATTTTTTATACTGACCGGCAATGTCAGCCATTGTATCCTCAATAATCTTAGTTACATCCTCGGTAATCTTACCAGAAGCAAGCACATCAATAACATTCTCTTTGCACTGCGAACGTAATTTTTCAAGGAAAGCATCCTGACACTCACGAACATTATCGATAGGTACATCACGCATCAATCCGTGTGTACCACAATATAATATAGCGATTTGCTCGCCTACAGGCATTGGAGAATATTGAGGCTGAATAAGAAGCTGATTATTCTTACGCCCGCGGTCGAGAGTCATAGCTGTTACGGCATCCATGTCACTCGAGAATTTAGAGAAAGACTCCAACTCACGATACTGAGCCATATCAATCTTCAATGTTCCGGTAACTTTCTTCATACTCTTAATCTGAGCGGAACCACCGACACGGCTTACAGAAATACCGACATTAATAGCAGGACGAAAACCCTGGTTGAACAGGTCGGTCTCAAGATATATCTGACCATCAGTGATGGAAATCACATTGGTAGGGATATATGCAGAAACGTCACCGGCTTGTGTCTCAATGATAGGGAGTGCAGTAAGAGAACCACCACCTTTAACATGACCTTTCATACATTCCGGCAGGTCGTTCATGTTTTCCGCCACCTCCTGCTGGTCGTTAATACGTGCAGCGCGTTCAAGCAGGCGGCTATGGAGGTAGAACACATCACCTGGATATGCCTCACGTCCAGAAGGACGTCGAAGAATAAGTGACACTTCACGATAAGCAACTGCCTGTTTTGATAAATCGTCATATACGACAAGAGCAGACATTCCTCGGTCACGGAAGTACTCACCGATAGCGGCACCGGCAAACGGTGCATAATACTGCATAGCAGCAGGATCTGCGGCTGTAGCCGCAACGATGATGGTGTAAGGCATAGCGCCCTGCTCCTTCAATATGTTCATAATAGATGCTACGGTACTTGCTTTCTGTCCGATAGCTACATATATACAATATACGGGATGGCCTGCTTCATAATTACCTTTCTGATTGATAATAGTATCAATAGCAATAGCAGTCTTACCAGTCTGACGGTCTCCAATGATAAGTTCACGCTGCCCGCGACCAATAGGAATCATCGAGTCGACAGCCTTAAGACCAGTTTGCAGCGGTTCCTTTACCGGCTGACGGTAAATGACTCCAGGAGCCTTACGGTCAAGAGGCATCTCGAAAGCTTTAGATAAATCGAAATCCCCCTTACCGTCGATAGGTACACCCAATGTATTGATGACACGTCCGAGCATGTCGTCGCAGACACGGATAGAGGAAATATGACCGGTACGTTTTACCGACATCCCCTCTTTAATACCAGTAGACGAACCGAGGAGCACACAACCGACGTTGTCTTCTTCAAGATTCATCACAATAGCCATCGTACCGTTTTCGAACTCGAGCAGCTCATTTGCCTCAGCATTTCGCAGGCCGTAAACACGAGCTACACCATCGCCGACGTTGAGAACGGTGCCTACCTCATCAAATTTCTGGTCGGAACCCAATCCCTGAAGCTGCTTAAAAAGTACTTCGGATACTTCGCTAGGTTTTATTTTCTCTGACATTTTGTTTCTTTTTAATTATTATGCTTTAACTGCTTAAGAATGGTGCGCAACTGTGATGAAACACTTGCGTCCAGACGATAAGTATCGTACTCGAGGATAAAACCTCCGATGATATCGGGATTCACCTCTGTCTCGAACTCTACAGTTCCTTTAGTTTTACTCTCCACCATCTGTTTCATCTTCTGCCCTGTAGCAGAGTTGACAGCAACGGCAGTTATAAGTTTTCCACGGGTGATGTTCTGTTGTTTTCTGTAAAGGCTGACATAAGAATTAGCCATGAACTGCAGAAATTTAACTCTGAGCTCTTTTAGCACAAGAGCAATAAACAGATGTGTGAGCGGAGAAACATTTCCACCACACGCTGTCTCAATAAACTCCTGCTTCTTGTCATTAGCCAACATCGGGTTATCAATAGTCGTTTTCAAATCGGGCACTTCGACATAGCTCTTTGCCAGAGTTATCATCTCCTGATACACATTGTCTTCGACCTTCGCATTGATACTGCATTTGAGTAGTGCCCGAGCGTATCTGACCGATATGATTCCTATATCCATACCTTATTTCTTATTATTGTTTTCAACAGACACTTCATCCAACAGTCGGTCAATCATGTCCATCTGTTGCTTGTCGTTGTTGAGATCATGACGCAGCACTTTGCCTGCAATCATTACACTCAACTCGGCCACTTGGCTGCGAATATCACGAATGGCATTCTGCTTCTCGGTCTCAATCTCAGCTTTAGCTTCCGATAAGATCTTTGAACCCTCTGCCTTAGCTTTATCCTGAGCCTGACCGACGATGGCATCGCGGGTAGCTACAGCTTCCTTGAGAATCTGAGCCTGTTTTTCACGAGCCTCCTGCAACAGTTTTTCTCCTTCAGCTTTTATGTTGGCAAGTTTTTCGTTCGCATCATGTGCCTTCTCCAAGCTATCATCAATGTACTTTTTACGTTCATTGACCATCTTGACGATGACAGGGAAACCGAACTTCCACAACAAGCCCAGAACCACCAGAAAAGTGATGGTCATCCAAAAAAGCAGACCTGTGCTAGGAATTAATAAATCCATACGCTATAGTTGACGTTAATAAGATTTATTATTATAGACAGAGGAATCCGATAACAGCTGCAAATAAAGCGACACCCTCAATAAGAGCGGCTGCAACAATCATGTTAGTGAAAAGTTTATTCATAATTTCAGGCTGACGTGCCATGGCATCCATTGCACTACCACCGATACGACCAATACCAATACCTGCACCAATTGCAGCTAAACCAGCGCCGATAGCGCCACCTAATTTTGCAACACCGTCTGCTGCTAATAATAATGATAATAACATAATCTTAATTTTTAAAATTGTTTTATTCTTGATTTTTATTTTATCTCAATATTCCTTCATATTTTACTTTTCATCAGGCACTGCTCTGGACAGTCCGATAAAGGTTGCACTAAGCATGGTGAACACCATCGACTGAATGAAGCACACAAGAACTTCGAGACACATCATAAATATGCTCAACAAAACGCTTAATGTCGTCATGCCAATCAAAAGACCAAGAGCCCTACTTGCTACAGCGAATATCAGACATGTAAGAGCAAGGGCAATAGCATGTCCCGCCATCATATTTGCGAAAAGTCGAATCATCAAGGCAAAGGGCTTTGTGAATATTCCTACAAATTCTATAACAGGAATCAATGGCACTGGAGCCTTAAGCAACAAAGGAACCTTCGGCCAGAATATATCCTTCCAATAGTGCTTGTTGCCACTAAACTGTGTGATGAAAAATGTGCATATAGCCAAAAAGAATGTAATGGCAATATTACCTGTTACATTTCCACCTCCAGGCGGAAATGGCATCAGTCCCATAATATTACATGTAAAAATAAAAAAGAAGCATGTTAGAAGATATGGGGAATATTTCTCATATCCTCTGCCTACTCCAGGCTTGATTATTTCATCTTGAACATAAATAACGAACATCTCAATAAAGCCTGTAAATCCTTTAGGTGCCGGATCGCTTGCCTTGTGTTTCTTATACCATCGCGCAGGCAAAAGAATACATAACAAAAGCAGAAGGGCATCAATAAACATAGTGGCCACCGTCTTCGTTATAGAAATATCAAACGGTCTTGTCTCAGTACCAGAACCGTCAAGTTCCACGATTTTCCCTGCATTGTCACCAACTTCAGGGATTGCCAGATTGCATGGACCATGCCGGTATCCTTTCACATCAGCTTCCTCTGGGAATTGAGCACTGCTGAACAGATGCCAACCAGTACTGCTGTAGACGATTATAGGCAGATCTATAACTACTGGCTTGTCACCGATATTCGTAATATGCCAATTGTATGAGTCCTTAATATGTCCCATGACAACTCCCTTTGTGTCCAATCCACCGCCATCCTGATTTTCTGCAGCGAAGGCCGGTGTTATAATAAGCAGCAACAAAGAGATGCATAGCAGTTGTTTAATATATTTCATCTTATTAATGTTTTAAAGTAAGTGTAACTGTCATCATCACTAAATACATTATTATAAACATTATTGCAAAGTGTACAGCCTGTGGCCTACTATCGACAGATAACGTATAAATAAGTATTACTGACCCGACTAGTAATAATCTTACGACAGCGAATATCAGATAGAAATAAACGAAATACTCAGGTTTTCGCTTTTTGAAGAAGTTATAACCAACAATATAAATGATTCCGAGCAGCGTAAAAAACGCCAGTGATAACATTATTTCCTGGATATTCATATTATCATCATACGGTAGCTGACGGAGTCTCGACGCAGAGGGACACTTCGTTGTCCTTCACCTCGATAAAACCGCCACTTACTTCCAACTGATTCCTACCTCCATTAAACGAATATTCAACGAAACCTTTATCCAGCGACGAGATTATCGGAGCATGATTATTCAACACTTCGAAGTCCCCGTTTGTACCAGGCACCTTTATGCTTTCGACTTCACCGTTGAAGACGATGCGCTCAGGAGAAATAATTTTTAAATTCAGACTCATAAATATTGTTTTTATTTATTACCTTTTGCTGCCTCAAGAAGTTTTTTACCTTTCTCAATAGCATCCTCAATTGTTCCAACATTGAGGAAAGCCTGTTCAGGAAGATTGTCGACCTCACCGTCAAGTATCATATTAAAGCCTTTGATACAATCTTCAATTGACACCATAACACCTTTAATACCAGTAAATTGCTCTGCGACGGTGAAAGGTTGGCTTAAAAAACGCTGCACACGACGTGCACGGTTGACAGTCAACTTATCCTCGTCACTCAATTCATCCATACCGAGGATGGCGATAATATCCTGTAATTCCTTGTAATGCTGGAGTATTTCCTTTACACGCTGTGCTGTCTCATAATGAGCTTTGCCTACAATCAGCGGGTCAAGAATTCGACTAGTAGAACCCAGTGGATCAACAGCCGGATATATACCAAGTTCAGTAATCTTACGACTAAGTTCGGTAGTTGCATCAAGGTGCGTAAACGTAGTGGCAGGAGCAGGGTCCGTCAAATCGTCGGCAGGTACATAAACGGCCTGAACAGAAGTAATAGAGCCACGCTTGGTTGAAGTGATTCGCTCCTGCATCGTACCCATTTCGCTAGCAAGAGTAGGCTGATAACCTACAGCTGACGGCATACGGCCTAGAAGAGCGGATACCTCAGAACCAGCCTGAGTGAAACGAAATATATTATCAATAAAGAACATGATATCTGCAGGTTCTCCATTCATACCACCATGATCACGGAACTGTTCTGCAACAGTGAGTCCGGACAGTGCAACAGATGCACGTGCACCCGGCGGTTCATTCATCTGGCCATAGACAAGTGTAGCCTGACTCTTCTGTACTTCCTCAGGATCGACAAGAGAAAGATCCCATTTGCCCTCTTCCATAGCCTTCTTAAATTTCTCTCCATAACGAACAACACCACTATCGAGCATATCACGAATAAGGTCATTGCCTTCACGGGTACGTTCACCAACGCCGGCAAACACAGAATATCCGTTATGACCTTTGGCTATATTATTAATAAGTTCCATGATAAGCACTGTCTTACCTACACCAGCACCACCGAAAAGCCCGATCTTGCCACCCTTCATATATGGTTCGAGAAGATCAATGACTTTAATACCCGTAGCAAGCATCTCTTGCTGTGTAGAGAGTTCTTCAAACTTAGGTGGTTCCCTGTGAATGGGGTAAGCACCCTCCATAGACAATGGTTTCATACCATCAATCGGCTGTCCAATGACATTCATCATACGACCTTTAATCTGATCACCACAAGGCATCGTGATTGGGCCACCCATCTGAATAACCTCCAAACCACGTTTAAGTCCGTCTGTATTATCCATTGCGACAGTACGGACAGTGTCTTCGCCGATATGCTGCTGCACCTCGACAATAAGTTCACGTCCGTCTTCACCGGCAATCTTCAGAGCATCGTGTATCTTAGGCAACACTTTCTCGGCATCCTGGCCTTTTGTGTCGAAATAGACATCGACAACAGGACCAATTATCTGAGAAATGTGTCCGTTAATCTGTGACATAAGCTTTAATTTTATATTTTAATTTTATCAAAATTCTATATGCAAAGGTAACTATTTATTTGAAAAATCCAAAAGTGAATTTGGAATATTCTATAAAAAGAACATTCTTACTTATAAATATACCTTTTATTATATACTTAACTCATCAAGCACCTGAATTAGCTTCATATCCAAAGGTTTATCCGTACGGATAGCATCACTGAAAGGTACATAAACAACCTCGTTATTTCGTACTCCGACCATTACATTACGTTGTCCCTGCATAATTGCCTCAACAGCTCCTACTCCAGTACGACTGGCGAGTATACGGTCGTGGGCAGAAGGACTTCCTCCACGCTGCAGATGACCTAAGATAGATACCCTCACGTCATAATTTGGATATTCTTTTCGCACACGGTCTGCATAATATAATGCACCACATTTAGGACTTTCACTAACAATTACGATACATGAGCGCTTACTCTTGCGAATACCTCTTTCAAGGAAGCGCGATAACTGATCAACATCTGTAGAATCCTCAGGAATAATAGCAGCCTCGGCCCCGCTGGCAATTGCACTGTTCTGTGCTAGAAACCCTGCATCACGCCCCATTACTTCGACGAAGAAGATACGCTCGTGACTCTGTGCCGTATCCCGTATACGGTCAACACATTCCACAATAGTATTTAATGTTGTATCATAACCTATAGTTGAATCAGTTCCATAAAGGTCATTATCGATAGTGCCCGGAAGGCCGATACAGCATACGTCAAACATAGTTGCAAACTCCTTGGCTCCTGTCAATGAACCATTACCACCAATGACGACAAGGGCGTCTATGCCCTCTTTTACCATGGTATCATAAGCTTTCTGCTTACCCTCATCAGTCATAAACTCACTGCTACGGGCAGTCTTAAGTATGGTACCTCCTATCTGAATTATACCGCTTACATTCTCGGTCGTAAATGACTTTACCTCGCCATTTATCAAACCGTCATAACCGCGGTAGATTGCTTTGATTTTAAATCCGTTACTTATTCCGGCTCTTGTTACCGCACGAATAGCAGCGTTCATACCTGGAGCGTCACCTCCTGAAGTTAATACTCCAATAGTTTTGATTTTTGCCATAATTTTCGTTACCTATTAATAATGAGATTTCAAATAATATCTTATAGTTAGAAATATGTCAGTTGCACAAATAATACCACAAAACCCAAAATAACTCCGAGCAATACTTTGTTTGTAATATTCTTAATATACCATCCAAGATGTATTCTTTCCATCTTCATTAGGGCTAAACCACCCATAGAACCAATAGAGAGCAGACAACTTCCTGTCGCAGTAAAATAAGCAATCACCTTCCAATAAATTCCATTTTGAATGAATGCACTCATATAGTCACTATCAGCCCAATGGGAAAGGTGATGTACGTCTATCAACGGATACAGAGAGAAGGAACTCATCGCTGTAGCGAAATTATCCAGAACGGTACTCAACAATCCTGAGAAAGCCCCCATTATATACACATTATGCACATTCAAATCCAACCATGACGCAAACACTCCCAAAGAGCCAGTCTCCTGCACCACACCAACCGCCAACATTATTCCAAGTACAAACAGCGATAATTGTATGCTCCCATATTGAAGAACACGCGGGAATCTTCGCTGTATCATCTGATCCGAATTCATCAGTTTACGATTACACAACTCGTTCACAATCCATAAGAAAGACAGAACACAGAGAGAACCGAGAAAAGGACTGAGTTTTGTTATATTATGGAATGTAGGGATGAACCACAAACCACCAATACCGACGATAAGCATAAGCATTCTCTGCCAACGATTAAGATTTGTGTCATCACCGCGATAAGGAGGCGTAACCCATTCCAGATCCAAACGATCAGGCAATCTCCTCCCAATCAAAAATGTAGGAACAATCCAAGCAACAAGGGACGGAAGAAATAAGGATGCTGAGAAATTTGTTGCCGTCACAGCTCCATTATTCCAAAGCACCAAACCTGTAGGATCACCTATTACGGTGAAACACCCTCCACAATTTGCAGCAAGCACAATCGCACATCCGTATTCCATCCTCTGCCGTCTGTTGGGTACAATGCTATGCATGATCACTAGCATCATTGTTGCCGTGGTCAAGTTATCAAGATTAGCAGAAAGGATAAACGTTATCAACGTCATTACCCACAGCAGTTTACGACTCTTGCGAGTTCTCAACAATTCTGTGATAAAATCAAAACATCCGTTATTGTTTAGAATTTCGACAATAGTCATTGTTGAAAGAAGGAAAAGAACGATTTCAGCACCTTTACCTACATATTTCAAGAAAATATTCTGAGAGATAAACAGTTTTACAGATTCACTTGTGGATAATGATCCGGACAAGAAATCGCGATACTCAGCAGGATGTTGGCTATTCACAAAATCTGTGCCATAACATACATAAAGAACCCAACCTACCGTACCCAGAAACATAGCCACAGCAGACTTGTTTATATTGGTAAAATTACTTGTCGAGATAAGTAAATAACCAAAAAGCATTATGGAAACGATAATTAAAGTCATGCTAACATCATTTAAATCGCTACAAAGTTAACAATAAAAACTAAAAATAGCCCATTTCTTTTAGTTTTTTTGTGTTTATGTTGAAATCGCTTAAGAAAAAACATAAATCCAACAAAAAGCACACAAGATATTCTTCTGTTGGATACGTCTTAAAATTGGAAATAAATAAAAGGCTGAATTTTACTGGATTTTATCTGAATAACGAGATAAATGATGCAAACAATGGCAACTGAACAGGTAATCATATTTGCTCTAGACAGACGCGCAATTATCCTAGTCTGCCATGCATCAGGCAGATAATGACTCACATAACCAAATAGCATCAATCCAAAAACACATCTGTAAGATGATAAAATATTAACAAACAGTTCGGGATGGAAGTCGGTGAAAATTTGATGAAGCATCAGACCACTTGTGGAAAAAGTATTGTTCCTAAAGAAAATCCAAGCGAAACAGACAAAATGGAAAGTGATTATTATTGCGAATACCTTTTTCCATCCATGACTTCTGGATTTTTTGTCGCGATGTAAGATCTGCTGATGAATGAACTTATGACACAAAAGTGCAATACCGTGAATACCACCCCAAGCAACGAAATTCAAAGAAGCACCATGCCATAATCCTCCAAGTAGCATTGTGATCATTAAATTCAAATATGTACGTATTTTTCCATTTCTATTACCTCCAAAAGATATATATATGTAATCTTTCAACCATGACGAAAGACTGATGTGCCAACGATGCCAAAAGTCTGTAATAGAAGTACTTCGATACGGAGCATTAAAGTTTAATGGGAATCTAAAACCTAAAAGTAAAGCAATACCTATTGCCATATCACTATATCCGGAAAAATCACAGTAAATCTGAAGAGCATAACCATATACTCCAAGCAGATTTTCCAGACCCGAGTAAAGACCAGGATTGTCAAAGATACGTTCAACAAAATTAATGCTGATATAATCACTGATAACTGCCTTCTTAAACAGACCGATAATAATGAGGTATACGCCTTGAGCAAACATAGTATTTGTTATAATCAACGGCTGCCTTATTTGTGGTACAAAATCGCGTGCTCTTACAATGGGCCCAGCAACAAGTTGTGGAAAGAACGAAACATAGAAAGCATAATCAAGAAGATTATCTAAAGGACGGATATCACGTCTGTAGATGTCTATAGTATAACTAAGACTTTGAAATGTAAAGAAACTGATGCCTACAGGCAGAAATATATCCAAAGGCTGAAAATTTGAATCAATTATCGAGTCTAACACTCCTCTGAAAAAATTGGTATATTTGAAATAAAAAAGGAATCCTAGATCTACAATCAGACTAATGACCATGAGCAGACGCGGTATGAATGTCCTTTCTGAATGATTCTCACGCCACCTTCCTATTTCCCGGCCAATTACAAAGTCGGAAAAAGTGACTAGAGCAAGAAGAAAGAAATTGAAGCCGCTACTTTTATAATAAAAATAATAGGAAAAAACTGTGACAAATATCAATCTGGCAGTCATCTTCTTCTGCAATAACATGTACACGAAAAGAAATCCCAGAAAGAGAAATAAAAAAAGTCCGCTACTGAATATCATCGGAGAAGACGGATCATATATTAACATTTCATATAACTTAGTCATCGTTTCTCGTATATTTTTCGACGTTCATAATTACTTGTCCCTACTTCGATAGCATCAAAGAAATATTTAGCGATGACATGTCCCCCTTTGAAATTAAGGTGTGTATAGTCGTAGTTAGCTTGTTTCTTATCAACCATTTTCTTCATACTACCACGCCCACCCATAGCATTAAAAAGGTTAAAATATACAACATGCGTATCTGAAGCAACCAACTGTTGATAAGCCGACAAAGTCTCAATTCCTCTAGCCGTATCAAAAGACCCATTAATTCGTTCATCTTTATCCGAGACACTGACAACCATTATAGATGAATGAGGATATATACCCTTAAAGTATTTAACCACATTCTCCATCTTCAACTGATACCGCTTGTAATGAGCTTCGTTATCAAAATCATTGGCAACGTTCAGACCATAATGAATTATGATCAGGTCGTATGGTCGCAAGAATGCAAAAGACCTCATAGTTACTACAGGCACGGACATAAGAGTAAGTCCGGAAGCACCACGTAAACTATAATTATCAACAGCCACACCTTTATCACAATCCATAGTACAACCATATAAAAATGTTCGCGCGCGAACATTATTTATTTGCCATCTTACACTATGAATATTCCCATCAACCTTTACAACAGCCATCTTTCCGTTACTGCTAGCTACATTGAATGTATTTTTAACTTTTTCATTTATGGTTGCAGTTATACATATAGGTGAAAAACATTTATAATAGAGCTGTGATATATTACAAGACGATGAATGGTGTTTGTATTTGGTACAAGTCAATTGTGTATAAGCAGACTCTGATGGAATAAAATAACGCTGATTGACCCCCAACGACTTACGGTCGTATCCATGGTCAATAACAGAATAGGGAGTAAAACCGTCAGACACTTGAGCCACCGATTTGCGGAATCCGGCAGTTTTACTTGCACAATCCACCCATCCGACACCACAACCTCCATATTTATTCTGTAACATCTCACGCAGATCGGCTGTAACAATATCGCCCTCAATAAAAGAATCGCCGAAATATGCTATACGGACAGGTCTGTCTAGCTTCTTAATATCACATAGAGCAGCATAAAATGAAATCATTCCACCAGCTTTATCTTCGGAGTAATCTTTAAAACATTCCACACCAGGAGAGGAAATTTCACGAAAAGAACCTATATTCGCAATAGGTTTAGGACTGGAAACAGCAGGTTTAAGAATAACATTGTGAATATCGCCACCATCAAGCTCAGGAAGAACATCACATAAAACATCTACATGACGAAGACTAACACCACATATTGTAACCCGAGGAAGGAAATGCATAAATAAGAGAATGGCGACAACCAAACCTACAAGCACGAAGGTACGTGAAGGGGTATTTTCCATTTAGTCCTTAATCTTTTCAATATGCTCTTCCAGCATTTTCAACCCTTTAGGAGTACAAAAACCTCGTATAGAAACAAGAACGATACTCTTATAAATATCCAAAAGTGAGAATCTCTTGTAAAATTTGCTCGACATTGTGTAATTTACCTCAACCTCGGCCATTAGACTAACGATATCATAGTTCACATCGGCTCTGAAATAACCATCTCTGACACCTTTTTGAAAGAACTCACGAGCACTATCCGCAGAGTTTTCATGTTGGCTCCTAAGAAACCTTATGATACGAGGATAACGGTGAACATCTTCATAAAAAGCTGTATTGGTGGTTCTCAGCTCTTCTGCTTTAATCTTATAGAAAGCAATAATCTGCTCCATAACATTGCTGTTATGTACAGCAAGATCAGCCATAAAATCACGCGTTTGTTGTTTTTCTCTCTTCACAACCTCGAAAAGAAGATCTTCCTTATTTGAAAAAACCTCATACAAAGTGCGTTTAGATATAGACAAACGCTTTGCAATATCGTCCATCTTAACAGCACGCACGCCTTGTGCCTTAAATGCAGACAAAGCTGTCTGCAATATTTTCTCACTCAAAGACTGGCGGTGAGGCGGTAATTTATTAATATCTTGCATATATATTCCAACAGGCTGCAAAGTTACTAAATAAATTAAAAAAACTATTCATTATTGTAAGTTTTTTACTACCTTTGTAATCAAGTTGAGAGGATATCTAGAATTTGAATTACAAACGAAAAATTATCTTAAATGCCACGTTAGTACAAAAACATAAATAATACGCAAGATGGTAAAAATCACTAAAGAGGCCGCCCTACTCTATCATTCACAGGGCAAACCAGGAAAGATTGAGGTCGTTCCTACCAAACCTTACCGTACCCAAACGGATTTAAGTTTAGCTTATTCACCAGGTGTTGCAGAGCCTTGCCTCGAAATCGAAAAAAATCCTGATGATGCATACAAGTATACAGACAAAGGCAATCTTGTTGCTGTTATCAGTAACGGTACTGCCGTACTCGGACTTGGTGACATTGGTGCAGTGAGCGGCAAACCCGTTATGGAAGGAAAGGGTCTTCTGTTTAAGATCTACGGAGGTATCGATGTTTTCGACATTGAAGTAGATGAAAAAGACCCTGATAAATTTGTTGAAGCAGTAAAGGCTATTGCGCCAACATTCGGAGGTATCAATCTGGAAGATATCAAAGCTCCTGAATGTTTTAAGATAGAACAGCGCCTCAAAGCTGAACTGGATATCCCCGTTATGCATGATGACCAACATGGTACTGCTATTATCTCTGCAGCAGGACTTAAAAACGCCCTTGAGGTGAACGGAAAAGATATTACAAAAGTCAAAATTGTTGTGAATGGTGCTGGTGCTGCAGCCATCTCATGTACAAAACTGTATATGGCACTCGGTGCTAAGAAAGAAAATATTGTAATGCTTGACTCTAAAGGTGTTATCACATCAGACCGTACGAACCTCAACGAACAGAAAAGAGAATTTGCTACAGACCGCCTTGATGTCCACACACTAGCAGAAGCTGTTAAGGATGCCGATGTGTTTGTTGGATTGTCCAAAGGAAACGTACTAACTCAGGATATGGTTCGTTCGATGACATCACAACCTATCGTCTTTGCTCTTGCAAACCCTGTACCTGAAATATCATACGAAGATGCTATTGAGAGCCGCCCCGATGTACTGATAAGTACAGGTCGTTCTGATTATCCAAACCAAATAAACAACGTCATAGGATTCCCATACATTTTCCGAGGTGCACTCGACACACATGCTAAAGCCATCAACGAAGAGATGAAGCTTGCTGCAGTATACGCTATTGCAAACCTTGCAAAGCAACCTGTTCCCGATGTTGTCAATGACGTTTACCATGTGACCAATTTAACTTTTGGCCCTAAATATTTCATTCCGAAACCTGTTGATCCACGTTTAATCACAGAGGTCTCGACTGCAGTTGCCAAAGCTGCTATCGAAAGTGGAGTGGCACGCAAGGTCATAACAGACTGGGACGCATACCGGCAAAGTCTGAAACAAATGATGGGCCAAGAGTCAAAACTCACACAGAATCTATATGACGCAGCACGTAACCATCCTCAGCGTGTGGTTTTCGCAGAAGGCATCCATCCAACAATGCTTAAGGCCGCCGTTCAAGCAAGAGCCGAAGGTATATGTTTTCCTATTCTATTGGGTAATGATGAACGTATCGAGAAACTTGCAAAGGATCTTGAATTAAGCCTTGACGGTATTGAGATTGTCAACCTTCGCCATGACCGCGAGGCTGAACGTCGTGAACGTTATGCCCGAATTCTGGCGAGTAAACGTCAACGCGAAGGTTATACTATTCAGGAGGCTAATGACAAGATGTTCGAACGCAACTATTTTGGAATGATGATGGTTGAAACAGGAGAAGCAGATGCATTCATCACAGGTCTTTACACTAAATATTCTAATACAATCAAAGTGGCTAAAGAGGTTATCGGTATACGTCCGGAATACAAGCACTTCGGCACTATGCATATCCTAAACTCAACTAAAGGTATGTACTTCGTTGCTGACACCCTTATCAATCGCCATCCTGATGCCGATACTCTTATCGATATTGCAAAATTAAGTGCTATGACTGCTCGTTTCTTTAATACGAAACCAGTCATATCTATGATATCATATTCCAACTTCGGAACTGAAGACTCAGGAAGTCCTGTACAGGTTCACAAAGCTGTCGAATATATGCAACAGAACTATCCAGACTTGGCCATCGATGGAGAAATGCAAGTAAACTTTGCATTCAACAAACAGTTGCGTGACGTCAAATATCCATTCTCACGTCTTCAAGGTAAAGATGTCAATACACTCGTATTCCCTAACCTAAGTAGTGCTAATGCCATCTACAAAATGATTCAGGCTATGAGCAGCGAAACAGAGGTGATTGGACCGATTCAAATGGGTCTCAATAAACCTATCCACTTTACCGACTTTGAATGCAGCGTACGCGATATCGTAAATATTACTGCAGTGGCGGTTATTGATGCTTTTGTTGATAAGTGTAAGAACAAAATCAACAAGTAATATATTAATAGTATTTTATTGCATAAAAGAAAGGTTTCATTCTGTCATTGAAACCTTTCTTTCTTTTTTTATATATTTCTGTTTGTTTTTCAAAACGAATTGTTTAACTTTGTCGTGCAAACTTTAAACAAGAGATTTTTTATAAAACAACAACCAATAAAAGAAAAGTATTATGAATGCAACTAAAGTTGTGGAAGATCTGAAAAGACGCTTCCCAAATGAACCTGAGTATATTCAAGCAGTCAGTCAGGTTCTCGGAACCATCGAGGAAGAGTATAACAAACATCCAGAGTTTGATAAAGCTAACCTCATAGAACGTCTATGTATTCCTGACCGTATCATCGAATTCCGCGTTTCTTGGGTAGATGATAAAGGTAATGTTCAGACCAATATGGGATATCGTATCCAGCACAATAATGTTATAGGTCCGTACAAAGGCGGTCTTCGTTTCCACAAATCAGTCAACCTCGGTATACTGAAATTCTTGGCATTTGAACAAACATTTAAAAATTCACTAACAACCCTGCCTATGGGTGGTGCTAAAGGTGGTTCTGACTTCTCTACACGTGGCAAGAGCAGTACTGAAGTTATGCGTTTCTGTCAAGCATTTATGAATGAGCTTTATTGTCACATTGGCCCTGATGTAGACGTACCTGCCGGTGACATCGGTGTTGGTGGCCGTGAAATTGGTTTTATGTTCGGGCAGTACAAAAAGCTGACTCACGAGTGGAGTGGCATTCTTACCGGTAAAGGTCTCGAATTCGGAGGATCTCTCATCCGCCCAGAGGCTACCGGCTATGGCAACGTATACTTCCTCTGCGAAATGCTGAAAACGCGTAATATCGATATTAAAGGTAAGACTATTCTTGTTTCTGGTTCAGGTAACGTTGCTCAGTACACAGTTGAAAAATGTATCGAACTAGGAGGTAGGTGTGTTACGCTTTCTGACTCAGACGGTTATATTTATGATCCTGACGGTATCACACGCGAAAAGCTTAACTATGTTATGGAACTTAAGAATGTTGAGCGTGGACGTATCAAAGAATATGCTGAAAAATATGGTGTAAAATATGTTGCTGGCTCTAAGCCTTGGTTTGAGAAAGCTGACATCGCTCTTCCTTCTGCAACGCAGAACGAAATCAATGAAGAAGCTGCTAAGGAGCTCGTTACAAACGGAGTGTATGCAGTAAGTGAAGGCGCCAACATGCCGTCTACTCCAGAAGCTATCAAAGTATTTCAGGATGCTAAAATTCTCTATGCTCCAGGGAAAGCAGCTAATGCAGGTGGAGTTGCTGTATCAGGTCTTGAAATGAGCCAGAACTCAGAGCGTTTGAGTTGGTCATCTGCTCAAGTAGACAAGATACTCCACGAAGACATCATGATAAACATTCATGAGAATTGCGTTAAATACGGTGCAGAACCTGACGGTTATATTAACTATGTTAAGGGTGCTAACGTTGCTGGATTCATGAAAGTAGCTAAAGCCATGATGGCTCAGGGCATCGTATAAAGAGTCATACTCTTTTTATAATAAAACAAAATTAAAGACCATTGCGGACAATCCGCAGTGGTTTTTTTCTTGATTATTTTGTGTATTGCATAAGAATGATTAAATTTGCAAAATGGAATCGGCAATTAGCATTAACGACTTGTACATAGGCTACAAAGAAAGAAGTAATACAAAGACGGTTTGCACCATGCTCAATGCATCCCTTTCACAAGGGAGCCTGACTTGTCTTATTGGCGTAAACGGTTCTGGGAAGAGTACTTTATTGCGAACTCTGGCAGGTTTTTTATCTCCTATATCAGGGAGTGTTCTTGTTAATGGATACGATATCAAGAAGATGACTGACCGCCAAAGATCGAAAACAATTGGTATAGTACTGACAGAGAAACCTGACATACAGCAGTTTTCTGCCCGAGAGATAGTTGCACTTGGTAGAAGCCCTTACACAGGATTCTTTGATAAATTAACAGATGAAGATAATAGAATTATTGATGAATCTATAGATGAAATAGGTATTAGTGACATTAAAGACCGGCTAATAGACACACTAAGTGACGGTGAAAGGCAAAAAGTGATGATTGCAAAGGTTCTAGCCCAACAAACACCGATAATACTGCTCGACGAACCTACAGCTTTTCTGGACTATCCAAGTAAAATTGAAGTAATCGAATTGCTTACCGAAATGGCTCACGACATGGGGAAAACCATAATTCTGTCAACACACGACCTAGGAACATCACTAAGCAAAGCTGATCATATATGGCTGATGACAAAAGATAAAAAACTAAGAACAGGAGGGCTTGACGATTTCAGACTTGGTTTCACGATAACACCAGAACAGATAATAAATATATTTAAATAAAGAAATACTAACTAATTATTATACATATCTATGAAATTTATGACAATTATTAAGACAGTGTTGATTGTAACGGCACTGATTTTCTTAACGCCCTCTTTAGCTCAAGCGAAAAAAGTGGGAACATTCACTACTGGAGAGAAGACATTCCTTCTTAATGGCAAACCATTTATCATAAAAGCTGCAGAAATGCACTATCCCCGTATTCCACGACCTTACTGGGAACAGCGTATTCAGATGTGCAAGGCTCTTGGGATGAACACAATCTGTCTCTATGTTTTTTGGAATATACACGAACAGCAGGAAGGAAAATTCGACTTCACTGGAAATAACGACGTGGCTGCATTTTGCCGTCTAGCGCAGAAAAATGGCATGTACGTCATCGTGCGCCCAGGCCCGTATGTCTGTGCAGAATGGGAAATGGGCGGTCTGCCATGGTGGCTGCTTAAGAAGAAAGATATAAAACTTCGTACCCTTGATCCCTATTTCATGGAACGAGTGAAAATTTTCGAGAACGAAGTTGGTAAACAACTTTCCTCTTTAACGATTCAGAATGGAGGACCGATTATTATGGTACAAGTGGAGAATGAATATGGCTCATATGGTATAGACAAACCTTACGTATCAGCCATCCGTGATATAGTCAAAGGAGCAGGTTTCGATAAAACAACATTATTCCAATGCGACTGGAGTAGCAACTTTACCAACAACGGTCTAGATGACTTATGCTGGACAATGAATTTTGGAACAGGTGCAAACATCGACCAACAATTTAAAAAGCTCGGTGAGTTACGCCCAAACTCTCCTAAAATGTGCAGCGAATTCTGGAGTGGATGGTTTGACAAATGGGGAGCACGTCATGAGACTCGTGATGCGAAAGATATGGTAAACGGCATAGATGAGATGCTGAACAAGGGCATCTCATTCTCTTTATATATGACTCATGGAGGAACATCATTCGGTCACTGGGCTGGAGCAAACAGCCCGGGATTTGCGCCTGACGTCACTTCTTATGACTATGATGCTCCAATAACTGAATGGGGAACAACAACGCCTAAGTACTTTGCATTACGAAATATTATGGCAAAATATAATGAAGGTAAATCGCTGCCAAATATTCCTAAAGCGAATCCAATTATCACTGTGCCGAAATTCCAACTGTCAGAATATGCTCCAATAGAATCAAACCTTATAAAAAATGTCAGGTGTAGAGACATCAAATCAATGGAGGACTTCAATATGGGTTGGGGATCGATGATTTACGAAACTACACTCCCTGAAGTTAAAGGACAGAGCACTCTTTTCCTTAATGAAGTTCACGATTATGCTCAAATATTCATCGATGGTAGTTTTATCGGTAAGATTGATCGTTCAAACGGAGAAAAGCAATTGTTACTTCCGTCTATTAAAGAGAGTGCTCGTCTCACCATACTTATTGAGGCAATGGGACGTATCAACTTCGGGCAAGCTATTAAGGATTATAAGGGAATAACACAAAGCGTGATTCTGAAATACCAAAAAAATGACAACGAATACGATGTAAACCTTAAAAATTGGAATATAACTTGTATTCCCGATGACTATCAGACAGCTATCAATGCTCTCAACAACAAATCCAACTCATCGTCATTGTTTACAAAAGCAGGCTATTATCGAGGGTATTTTGACCTAAATAAGGTAGGTGACACATTCCTTAATTTTGAGAAATTCGGTAAAGGACAAGTCTACGTGAACGGCCATGCACTTGGCCGTATCTGGAATGTCGGTCCACAACAAACCTTATATACTCCGGGGTGTTGGCTAAAAAAAGGACGTAATGAAGTTGTCATTCTTGATGTAATTGGTTCTAAAACTACAGTTTGTGAAGGTTTTGATAAACCAGAACTTAATAAACTTAATCTAGACCGTCCAGATGTACATAACGATGCTGCAAATAAACCAAATTTATCTAATCTCACACCTGTTATAATTGGAACATTTACTCAAGGAAACGGTTGGCAGAATGTGCAATTCACAACCCAAGTCAGAGGCCGATACCTCTGTATTCAGGCACTCAATAGCCAAGATGGAAAAGAATATTCATGTATAGCTGAGCTATATGCAACAGACATCAAAGGCAACAGATTAAACCGTGAATCTTGGACTGCGAAATATGCAGATAGTGAAGACGCAAACGGGAACAAGACTCTTGACAAGATATTCGATCTGCAAGAAAGCACCTATTGGAGCACATGTAAAGGCATCCAGTATCCCCACACCATAGTAATAGACATGGGAAGCGAGCAGACTATCTGTGGCATACAATACCTACCAAGAGCTGAAGAGGGGGCTCCGGCAGGTATCAAAGATTATAAGATATTCATATTCTAAGAATATCTGTTTTTAGTAATATGTCTCCACAGATGAGAGGTTGTGCTCACTACAGACACAACCTCTCATCTTTTTAAAGAGTCGTTTTATATTATTAATCATAAATATTCGTATATTTTATATTATAATTTAAAAAATATACTTATTTTTGTAACATGAAAAAAGTTGCTGCTATAATTTTAAGTTTGTTGATTACAGGTCTTGCATGGGCAAGTAAAGCTAACACGATGAAGTTTCTCATTAGACAAGGAGACAATACTTGTGTTTACGTAACAACTTTCGGAGATGAGAACTTTCATTACGCCACCACTGTTGACGGAGTGATCTTGTATCACTCTGGCAATAATTATTATGTAGCAAATATTAACGATGACGGAATTTTATCATCTACTAATCAGTTGGTACATGAAAAATCACAGAGAACGGAAACTGAGAGTCTTCTTGTAGCTCAACAGAACAAAGACGCATTCTATAGCCATGCAGATAATACTGTACAAAATGCAAAAGCAAAAAGAGAAGCTATAACATACAATTCCTCATTATTTCCTCATACAGGAACACCAAAGGCTATGGTAATCTTAGTAGACTTTACTGATACCATATTTTCTTTTGATAATCCTAGGCTGGTTTTTGACAAGTATCTTAATGCAAACACATTGTCTTCTGCAGACGGCTCTGTTTCATCAAATTACGGAAGTGTAGCTCAATATTTCAGCGACATGAGTTTTGGAACATTTGTACCTAAATTTGACATTTACGGCCCTGTTCGCTTACAACATCCACTTGCCTATTATGGTCTAAACGAAGATATGCAGAGTTTTATCCCCGATGCATGCGATGCAATAAAAGACAGTGTTGATTTTTCTCAATATGATCAGGACGGAGATGGAAATGTTGACTTGGTATACGTCATTTATGCAGGATATTCGGAGACTTGGTCACCAAATTCCAGTGAATGTCTTTGGCCGAAATCAGGAGTAATTTATCCTAGTAATACCTATAATAATAAAAATATTAGACGGTATGGTATCTGTAACGAATTACAGGCCTATCCAGGTGCATTCAGCGCTGCGCCCTACAAAAGATGTAACGGTATTGGATTGTTTTGCCATGAGTTTTCACACTGCTTAGGATTGCCTGACATCTATTGCACTTTATCTAATTCATCTACAACGAATATAGACATTATAAAAACTAATCAGACTTTGGAATACTGGGATCTGATGGACGGAGGTGAATATTGTAAAAATGGATATTGCCCCTGCAGTTATTCATCATGGGAACGTGAGGCTCTAGGATGGATGAATATAGACACACTAAAATCGAGTAAACAGGTAACACTTAAACCTGTTCAAGACGGTGGTACTGCTTATAGAATTATGAATGAAGAGGATGCGTCAGGACACGAATATTATATTGTAGAGAACAGACAGAAAAGAGGATGGAATAGATATGATTATGGTCATGGCATGCTTGTTTACCATGTAGATTATGATGAAACTGCATTCAGTACCAATTCTGTCAACAACACATTTAACCACCCCAGAATGACTCTGATTGCTGCAGACGGACAGGTCCTAAACTACTACACTATCGGGGATAAGAATTCTCTTGGTATCACTATTACTGAAGATATGTATCTTAAGGATATGAGTGGAGATCCATTCCCTGGTACTTCCAATAACAGATATCTTACAGATACAAGCAAAGTGGCATCGGTAGTATATACAGGAGGCTATATGAACAAATCCATTATTGAAATAAACGAAGACACTGTAGGTACTGATAATTTTGCAACAGTAACATTTAATTTTTTATGTAATACTTCTGGCATCACTTCACCAATCATTGAAGAAGAAAATAAAAATTCAAACAGAATATATACTATAGACGGTTTATATATCGGAACGGATGTAAATAAACTTAAGAAAGGTATTTACATCCGTAACCGACAAAAGATTATTATCTGATAAAGTTAGTTCTTATCACTTGTTCATGTTCAGGTAAAGCGACTCCAGCTTTACGACCTGCATTGATACATTCAAGCATCCATGCCATATTACGTGCAAGTTGACGCATTGTTTGCAAACCCTCAAGATCTTGAAGCACTTCTTCGGGAGTATTCCCATGCACCTGATTCCAATATTGACTACCTACAACTGGCATATTGGATATGCCATAATACTTATTTATCTGATCGAAAGCCGTGCTAGCACCACCTCGACGACAACTCACTACAGTTGCAGCAGGCTTATTTGCGAAAAACAAACTACGACCATAGAAAACTCTGTCCATAAATGAAGTTAACTCACCTGACGATGAAGCAAAATGTACAGGTGTTCCAAATATATAGCCATCAAAATCCTTTGCAATTTCAATAAAATCATTAACACAATCGTCGCGGAAACATTTACCGGTACTCAAACATTTTCCACATCCGATGCACCCTGCTATTGGTTTTGCTCCAAGATTAAAAAACTCAGAATCAACACCGTTTTTTCTTAATTCTTCTGCAACTTCTTTTAGTGCAGTATAAGTACATCCTTTTGTATGAGGACTCCCATTGACTAATAATACTTTCATAAATATAAGAGATTAATTAATATATATGGGGACCAAAAATACGGCTTCCGACGCGTATCATTGTGGAATCGCACTCTATTGCAAGTTTGTAATCATGACTCATGCCATAGCTTCGCTCACAAAAGAAATCGTCGTTACTGAAGAAATCACGTTTAATCTCAAAAAAGAAATCTCTCGCAGAAAGCATCTCCTTACGGATCTGATTTTCGTCATCAACATTACTTGCCATCATCATAATTCCACAGATCTGGACATTTTTAAGTGTTCGCCATTCAATACCTGAAAATAGGTCACGACATGCCTCAAAAGTGAATCCATATTTCGTATCTTCAGCTGCAATATGTAATTCGAGAAGACACTTTATGATTCGATTAGATTTAAGTGCCTGCTTATTGATCTCCTTAAGTAACTTAAGTGAATCCACAGTCTCTATCATAGATATATAAGGAGCAATAAATTTTACCTTATTGGTCTGAAGATGACCGATAAAATGCCACTCAATATCAGATGGCAATGAAAGTTGTTTTTGGGACAATTCTTGCTCATGACTCTCACCAAAGATACGTTGTCCCTCCGCATAAGCTGATTCGATAAATTCCTTTGGATGGTACTTACTGATAGCTACCAGTCGAACATTAGGAGGCAACATATCAATAACATTATGAAGATTTTTTGCTACATCAAACATGATATCTCTATTGTTCGTATTCTGGTTTATCGTTTTTACGGTCGGCTTTCTTATATGGGTAGACATCTAATAAAGGTGTTTCTGCTACAGAAGCTATCACGTAATCTGCCATCGTTCCTTTCATACCGGCATCCAATTTATTAACAGCATCACGCAAATCAGCAGCTTGAACAAGCACATTACTTGATGTTTTCTTTTCTACTCCACTTTTTTCATCCAATGTAATGAATTGCAGTTTAACCTTGAACCAACGATCTGCTGATTCCATGTCACAGAAAAATAATTCCGAATATTTTGCTTTTTTTATATCAGACACCTCAAATTCACCATTTATATAGACAGAAGACTCCTCCATAATACGACGCTCTGCCTCTGTAAAACTGAGAGCATCGACCAGATAAGGTTCATTTACCGTCTTCTCCATTCCATTTTCCAATACTTTCTTATATCGGATTTTACATTCAAACCAATTTCCCATTTCTTTGTTTTGTATTTATTATTGATTACTTTTTAGTGCTTTCATCTTTTCTTGAGTGAGACTTTCTATAATATCAGATGCTATATGTTGACTTGTTGCATCACTGAGTCCAGCTTTCTGTCCTAATTCTGTCTGTATCTTAACCAACTCATTAGTCGTATTTTGACTTGCTGTTATAAATTTCTTCTCATTTGCACCCATATAAGATTTATTGTATATCTTATTTAATACAATATTTGCCTGTTTGGCAAATTGTGCTCTGAATATAGCCTCTGCTTTACGCTGATATTCTCTCATTTGTTGCTGTTGTTGGGGGCTCACCTGAGCATTCGAATCTGATGTGATTATACCTAACTCGGTTTGAGGATTAAAACCATCATCAAGCAAATCATCCACAGAATCCTTGGGGGCTCCTTTTACATAATCTATTTCAGAATTGTTAGAGTTAAAATCAAGCCAAAGAAATGTGCCAACTCCCAACAAAAAAAGCCCCACAACAAAAATAGAAAATATCTTATAAATAAGTCCTTTTTTACGAAAATCATTCTTAATGTCCCTAACGCTCTGATACCTAGCATCAGGATTTTCCTCCGTTGCACGGTTGATTACCTTCCTGTATTCTATTGGCATATCTGAAGTGAGAAATAATGACTCAATAAACTTTCCAATAGAATAAATGTCTGTACGTTCATCTATCAAGCCATCAGAAAGGACTTCTGGTGCTAAAAAATCTGAATAATCAGAGAATAATATATTACGCTTATTATTGTAGAAAGATCCGTGATTCAGTAACATTATTGTATTAGAGCCTTTACGACACAATACGGTTTCGGGAGCATAACATACATGATAAATTTTCTCTTTATGAAGATATGTGGTAATATTCAACAATTCATCAATAACATTTTTAATAAATCCCGGAGTTGCAACTACTGATGGGTTTTCTATCAACAAATCTGCAATATTCGTAAAATTGCCTTGTTCAACAAGTAACCCTATACTTTGTCTATCTTTTTTAATGATTGAAAAATGTAATTGATATGGGTGGTTCAAAATCATATTTTTCCTACACTCATAATCAAGATCACCTGACACTACGATATTATCAACGATATCGTCATACAATTTAACGACATTACTGTATTTCTTATTAATAAGTCGTTTATAGAACACACCTATAGGAAGCTTTGCAACACGCATAGCTCTCGTATCTCTGGATTCTAAAAGTTCTTCGTAATTCATACAGTTATTTTTAGACTCGCAAAAGTAAGCATTATTTTTCAAAACTGCAAAAATGAATTCTATTTTTATAGACAATTATTTTATTATTAAAAAAGAATCTATAAATCTATGTCAATCGAATATGTCAAAAAGCAAAAATAAAAACGTGTTTTATTTTGTCTTTTCGCTCATTTACACTATCTTTGCACCCGAGTAAAAGTTACAAAACGAATAACAATGCCTGAAATATCAGTTCGCGGACTCGAGATGCCCGAATCGCCTATTAGAAAATTGGCTCCGTTAGCCAATGCAGCTAAAAAACGCGGAATTAAGGTGTATCATTTAAATATCGGTCAACCCGACCTACCTACGCCTAAAGCAGCAATCAATGCTATAAGAAATATAGACAGAACGGTTTTGGAATATAGCCCCTCACAAGGTTATGCAAGCTACCGTGAGAAGCTAGTAGGATATTATAAGAAATATAATATCAATGTAGAGGCTGATGATATTATTATAACATCTGGAGGTAGCGAAGCGGTATTGTTCTCTTTTTTATCTTGTCTGAATCCTGGCGATGAGATTATTGTTCCAGAACCAGCATATGCTAACTATATGGCTTTTGCAATATCGGCTGGAGCTGTCATTCGGACTATTGCTACAACAATTGAAGAAGGATTTTCTCTTCCAAAAGTTGAAAAGTTTGAAGAACTTATAAATGAACGTACAAGAGCTATACTGATTTGCAATCCAAATAATCCTACAGGTTATCTCTATACGCGTAGAGAAATGAATCAGATTCGTGATTTAGTCAAGAAATATGATTTATATCTATTTTCTGATGAAGTGTATCGTGAATTTATTTATACAGGATCACCTTATATTAGTGCATGCCACCTTGAAGGAATAGAACAGAATGTTGTTCTTATTGACTCTGTTTCAAAACGTTATAGTGAATGCGGAATCCGTATTGGGGCATTAATTACAAAAAACAAGGAAGTACGTAAAGCCGTAATGAAACTCTGTCAGGCAAGACTTAGTCCTCCATTAATTGGACAAATTGCGGCAGAAGCCTCTCTTGATGCCCCAGAGGAATATTCACGTGATGTGTACGATGAATATGTAGAACGTAGAAAATGTCTAATTGACGGGCTCAATCGTATTCCGGGCGTATATTCACCTATACCGATGGGGGCATTCTACACTGTAGCTAAGTTACCTGTCGATGATTCAGAAAAGTTCTGTGCATGGTGTCTTGAAAAATTTAATTATGAAGGTGAAACTATTATGATGGCGCCTGCTTCTGGTTTTTATACTACTCCAGGTGCAGGCATTAATCAGGTTAGAATCGCATATGTTCTCAAAAAGGGTGACCTCATCCGAGCTTTGTTTATTTTACATAAAGCATTAGAAGCATATCCAGGAAAAACAGAATGAATTTCCCTCTTTTTATAGCCAAACGCATATATAGTGATAAGGGAGACAAAAAAAAAGTGAGTCGCCCAGCAATTCAAATTGCAACTGTAGGAGTAGCAATTGGTCTTGCTGTTATGATTATTTCTGTATGCGTCGTACTAGGATTTAAGAATAGTATACGCGATAAAGTGATAGGATTCGGAAGTCATATTCAGGTTGAGAATTTCAATTCGATACAAAGTTCGGATCCATATCCAATATGTACGGACAAAAACATATTGAACAACATAAAGAATATCAATGGTGTTAAACATATACAACGTTTTGCTTTGAAGCCAGGAATTTTAAAGACTGATGTAGACTTTCTTGGTGTTATCTTCAAAGGAATTGGACCGGAATATGATGAAACATTCCTAAAAAACAATCTCATAGATGGTACGATTCCTGAATACAGTGATTCGTCTACGAGCAATAAATTACTTATTTCTAAGATAATGGCAGATGCTCTCAACCTCAAGGTTGGAGATAAGGTTTTTTCCTATTTTATTTCTTCCGATGATGTACGTGCGCGAAAGTTCACAATATGTGGCATCTATCAGACCAATATGAGTGAATATGATAAGTCTTTATGTTTCACAGACTTGTATACGGCAGTAAAACTTAACGGATGGAAATACGATCAAAGTAGTGGCATTGAGATAAATGTGAATGATTTCAATCATTTACAAGATACCTACAACATCATCATAAATAAGATTAACCGCACTCAGGACAAATACGGCAATATATATACATCACAAACTATTCAAGAAGCCCATCCGCAGGTGTTCGCATGGTTAGATCTATTGGATATCAATGTATGGATTATACTTGCCCTAATGATTTGTGTTGCTGGGTTTACAATGATTTCAGGCCTTTTAATTATCATTCTTGAGCGTACAAACATGATTGGCACGATGAAAGCCCTTGGAGCTACAAATAAGACAATACGACACACTTTTCTTTGGTTTGCTGTGTTTATATTGAGTAAAGGTTTATTAATTGGTGACATCATTGGTGTCGGCATAATTATGCTGCAAAAATATACAGGTATAATAACATTGGATCCAACTACTTATTATGTCAATACTATGCCTGTGGTAATAAATGTTCCGTTAATACTTCTTCTCAATGGAGGAACATTGATAATTAGTATATTCATTCTTGTCGCTCCTAGCTATTTAATATCTCACATTCATCCTTCAAGATCGATGAGATATGAATAATGTTTGTTCTATCTATAGAAAAAACTATTAGATTGCACAAAAAATGCACAAAAGTTTTGGCTTTGTGCTAATAACGCATTACCTTTGCACAAATTTCATAAAAATGTGCAATGGAACAAATACCAAGTTTTAATTCATTTGTAGAAAAGAGTGTTATCAACCATTGGGATCTTGATGCTCTCACAGATTATAAAGGTGTGACACTTCAATATAAGGATGTAGCAAGAAAGATTGAGAAGTTACATATAATGTTCGAAAATAGTGGCGTTGAAAAAGGTGACAAAATTGCTCTTTGCGGAAGGAATTGTGCAAACTGGGGAGTTGCTTTTCTTGCTACTTTGACTTATGGAGCTGTGACTGTACCCATATTACACGAATTTACCGCTGATCAAATACACAACATTGTAAATCACAGTGAAGCAAAATTACTTTTTGTTGGTGATGTAGCATGGCAAGATCTTAACGCAGAAGAAATGCCTAATTTGGAAGGAATAATAAATATCCCAGATTACTCACTACTCATATCACGCACTGAGAAATTAACTTATGCACGTGAACATCTTAATGAACTCTTCGGCAAACGCTATCCAAAGAATTTCCGAGTTCAACATATTAAATACCATAGAGATAGAGCTGAGGACCTAGCAATAATTAACTATACAAGTGGAACTACCGGTTTTTCAAAAGGGGTTATGATACCATACCGAGCAATCTGGTCTAACCTAGACTTCGCTTATCAGGTACTGAGTTCTCTAAAAATGGGTGATAACACTATCAGTATTCTACCTATGGCACACATGTATGGAATGGCTTTCGAATTTATTTTTGAGTTCTGTCGTGGATGTCACGTTTTCTTCCTTACTCGTATTCCTAGCCCACAAATCATTGCACAAGCTTTTGCAGACATTAAACCTTCACTTATCATTGGGGTGCCACTTGTTATTGAAAAAATCATACGGAAAAAAGTATTTCCATTGGTTCAAAACCATCGAATGAAGATTCTAATGAATATGCCTATTATCAGTAAAAAAGTGAAAGAGAGAATATGTGAGCAGGTTAAAAATGCTTTTGGTGGAAATTTTTATGAGATAATCGTCGGGGGTGCTCCTCTTAATCAAGAAGTAGAAACATTTTTATATAATATAGGATTTCCAATAACAGTTGGATACGGAGCAACAGAATGTGCACCAATTATAAGTTATTCAGACTGGAAAGATCATATACCAGGTTCCTGCGGACGAGCTGTTGTCAGGATGCAGGTCAAAGTATTAAGTCCAGATGCGCAGAATATTGTTGGCGAAATAGTAGTCAAAGGACCTAACGTAATGCTCGGTTATTATAAAAATGAGCAAGCTACCAATGCCACCTTGGATAAAGATGGATGGTATCACACAGGTGACCTTGGTATTATTGATGAAAACGGAAACTTATTTATAAAAGGTCGCTGCAAAAATATGCTTCTTGGCTCAAGCGGACAGAACATATATCCCGAAGAAATTGAAGATAAACTAAATAGTATGACGATGGTCAACGAATGTATCGTTATCCAAGAAGGTAATAAGCTTATTGGTCTTGTCCATCCAGACTATGACGAATCTCGTAATATAGGATTGAATGATGATGATATAAAAAATATAATGGAACAGAATAAATTAGAATTGAATGATTTTTTTCCTGCATATTCGCATCTGTCGGAAATAAGAATTCAATCAAAAGAATTCGAAAAAACGCCAAAGAAAAGTATAAAACGATACTTATATCAGAATAGATAATAAAATACAGAGTCCAACTAACAAAGTTTAGTTGGACTTAATTCTATACAATAAGTAAGAACATATTCATCATCAATAATATAATAGATATCCTGCACTGTACCAAACTTCAAATTTTCAGCAATGATGGCACCACTCTTCTCTTCTGTAAATGGTCTTAATTTCATATCAAAATAGTCAAGTCGATCATTATGGAATAACTTAAATAATGCTTCCTTGGCTGACCAATGAATAAGTTTTAACATTATGGTTTCTGCCTTTTCATCTGTTCTTATAAACCTATCCGCTATTTTCTCCACACGCGACGAATAATACTCAATATCAATTCCGACAGGAAACATCTCTGATATAATCAAGACAGCATATCCCCTTGTATGAGAAATACTACAAAACTGACCATCTATAAGATATGGGCTGCCATCACCATCATAAAGTATTCTTCCATTGCCACTGGTCATTTCATACAATAAAGCCCTAACAGCAAGGTATTCACGTTTACGATTATCAGCTTTAAAGTTTTTTTCCACTTCATCTCGATAATCAGTAAGATACGAATAACGAAGAAAAAAATCTTCTAGTGTTTCTGTTATTGACCATAAACCTATTCTTATCGTTTCAGACAGGTAAGTGATTGACTGTTTGGGCATACTCTAAGCTTCCTATTCTTTATATAAATGATCATTTCCTACAACAACCTTGATTTTAACAATCCTTCTTTCATCCATTTCTATTACATCAAAAGTATAATCCTTATAGTATATTTTCTCATGTGAACTTGGAAAATCACCTTTTATCTCAAGTATTAAGCCTGCCAATGTGTCAGCTTCGCCTTCTACATCTGAGAAATCTGCTCCATCTATATTTAGTATTTTTGAGAAATCACTTAAGGGTGTTTTGCCTTCAAATATATAAGTATTTTTATTTAATCTAAGATAGCTCTTTTCGTCTTCATCATATTCATCATTGATTTCACCAACAATCTCTTCTAGTATATCTTCCAAAGTAACAATACCACTTGTCCCACCAAATTCATCAACTACGACCGCTATATGAACTTTATTTTGTTGAAATTCTCTCAACAATTCGTCTATTTTTTTTGTCTCAGGCACAAAAAAAGAAGGACGGACTAGTGACTGCCAATGGAAATTAGAAGGTTTATCAAGATACGGCAACAAATCCTTAATATATAATATACCTTTTACATTGTCAATATTTGCTTGATATACAGGTATACGAGAATAGTTATTATCAATTATACACTTCAACACTTCGGGAAATGAAGTTTTCAAATCCAAGTCAACAATATCTTGACGACTTATCATAATTTCCTTAACAGTTTCGTCACCAAAACGAATAATGCCTTTTAATATGCTCTGTTCATCTTTTATTTCACTTTTATCTGTCAATTCAAGAGCCTGTTCTAAGTCATCGACACTAAGAACATGATTATTCTTTTGGACTACTCTTTCGGCTAAAGGACGAGAGTACAATAGTAAAGATTCTAATGGCCAAAATAACTTTCGAATAATAATAATAAAACCTACAGAAGTACGACAGAACCTTAAAGGCTTCTGCGTGCTATATAATTTAGGCATTACCTCCCCGAAAAGCAATAAAAGGAATGTAAGAAGTATTGTAACAACGATAAACTGAAGAGCTACTGAATCATGAAAGTCTATAATTTTCTCGAAACAATAATTACAAAGCATGATAATTGTAACATTAACGAAGTTATTGGTTATGAGTATCGTTGCAAGAGTACGTTCTGAATCAGTTCTCAGCATTTTTATCTTTGAATCTTTAATTGTATATTCTTCTTCTATTATTGATATATCCTTAGGAGACAATGAAAAAAATGCTATCTCAGAAGCAGATATGATTCCAGAGACATATAAAAGAAAAACTACCAACACTAAAGATATATACACTCCAGAAGTTGGAGTGTGTACCTCTATATTACTTAATAAGTATATAAATAAATAATAATTCAATATACGTTCGATTAATTAAAATGGCAAATCTCCATTGTTATTATTCCTAGAGACAGTCTGTTTTTCCGTTTGTTCTATTTGGGCACTCTGTTGATTAACAACACCAGATGGAGATGTATTTGTAAGGGGTGGCTCTGGAAAAAACATTTCATCTGCATAAATCTCAGTAATATATTTTTTAACACCCTGTTTATCATCATAACTACGGGTGTGAATCTTTCCTTCTATATATAGTTTATCACCTTTATGAACAAATTTTTCCGCAGTCTGAGCTAAACCTCTCCATAAAATAATATTGTGCCATTCTGTTCGGTCAGGAACCGTAGTTCCATTCTGCAAAGTATAGCCACGTTCTGTTGTTGCTAAAGGAAAAGATGTCACTGCTACATCGTTATCAACATAACGAACATCAGGATCTTTACCAACATTTCCTATAAGTATTACTTTATTCATATTAAAATATCGTTTATTCTGTTTATCGAGCTCAAAGATATTAAATATTCTGGAATAAATTTACTTACCAAACAACATTTTATAAAACAAATGCTTATTTTGCAAGTTCTTTACACAGTCCTAAGAAACGAAACTTGAAGTTTTTGCCTTTCGCAGATGGGAACTGGCTTCTATCATCAACACGGCTACGGAGATGATCAATTATTCTATTATAACAGTCAATACCAGACTCAGCCTTACAACGGGCAGAGAAATGGGTATCACGGTATTGAAATTTACCAGTACCAGAAATTTGCTGTACACGTTTAAAATCAATATCTCCTTCATACCAACCTAGATTGACTTCATTAAGTTTAAAAAGAGCAGGTACACCTACATCATTCTTTTCAATCATATCATCAGTAGGTGGAACATGCACAGCACGTTTCTCCTTAAAATCAAGCATAGACGAGGCTTCCGTCTTTATTATTATGAAATAAACTCTTGGACGAACTTTATAACGTTTAGGATAAAAAACATCACTATCAACATAATCACGAATGTCTGTTTCAATTACCACATTCATCCCTATCTCAGGAATGGAATTTAGAAAGTCCATAGCTTCATCAACATTATTGACTAATGTTTCTTTATCAAAATATCTTAAGTATAAATTCATTATTAAAAAATTGGTGTCTATTTTTTTAATTGTATCTTTAAAAAAAAGAGCGGAAAACGGGACTCGAACCTGCGACCTCGACCTTGGCAAGGTCGCGCTCTACCAACTGAGCTATTTCCGCGAAAAATATAAATTTAAAAAGTGAAGAGGAGGAGACTCGAACTCCCACGAAATAATTTTCACTACCCCCTCAAAGTAGCGCGTCTACCAATTCCGCCACCTCTCCAATTTTAAACACCTTAAAGTATAAAGGTTGTGCCCAGAACAGGACTCGAACCTGCACGTCTTACGACACACGCACCTGAAACGTGCGCGTCTACCAATTCCGCCACCTGGGCATATTGAAACTAATTCTTGCACTTTCATTCTTCAAGATGTTACGAGCGGAAAACGGGACTCGGACCCGCGACCTCGACCTTGGCAAGGTCGCGCTCTACCAACTGAGCTATTTCCGCATTATTCCTAAAGTTAGGAGCACTCCTCTGAATGCGGGTGCAAAGATAATACATTTTTTGAAACTAGCAAAGAATTACTATAAAAATCTTCGGAAAATACTATTTAAACATTTCAATCCATTCTATTCCGATAATCTTCATATCCAAAATCACGTAAAATATCAAGATTCCCATCTGAATGTACTAGACCAATTGAAGGATGATTTATACCATTGAACATATTAGTTTTAACTGTCGTATAATGAATCATGTCCTCAAATATAATAGTATCACCTATCTCTAAGGGCTTTCTAAATTTCCAAGATCCCATGTAATCACCAGCAAGACAACTATTTCCACCTAGTCTATATACATTTTCCTTGGGATCTGATTTAATGACTGCATCTGAAGGTAAACACTCAGCATCGCGTACTACTGGTTGATATGGCATCTCCAAACAATCTGGCATGTGACAAGTGAAACTTACGTTTAATATCGCTGTCTTTATATGATTATCTTCGACAATATCTACTACTTGCGATATGAGTACTCCTGTTTGCCAAGCAAAAGCACTTCCCGGCTCGAGAATAATATGAAGATTTGGATAACGATTATGCAAATCTTTCATTAGTGATATAAGCAAATTAATATCATAGCCTTTTCTTGTTATAAGATGTCCGCCACCTAAGTTCAACCACTTCAAATAAGGAAGCCACTTTCCAAACTTTTCCTCTATATGTTTAAGTGAATGCTGAAGCTCCTCTGCTCCACTTTCACAATGACAATGGCAATGAAATCCTTCAATACCCTCTGGTAGAATATTTGGAACTTTATCCGATACTATACCCAAACGCGTACCAGGAGCACATGGATTATATAAATCTGTTTCCACTTCGGAATATTCTGGATTAATTCTTATTCCACAAGACAATGCTGGATTTGCTTTCTTGGCTTTTTCATAAAATCTGCGATATTGTGACATTGAATTAAATGTTACATGACTCGAACATTTCGATATCATTTCTATTTCATGTTCCGTATATGCAGGAGAAAAAGTATGGGCAAGAGCACCAAATTCTTCAGTTGCAAGACGGCATTCGTTTAGTGAACTTGCAGTTGTCGTATTGATATATTCTCTGAATATATAAAAAGACTTCCATAGAGCAAAAGCTTTAAACGCCAAAATAATTTCCACATCTGCCTCACGAGCTACAGAACCTATAAGGTTCAGATTCCGACGAAGGAGATTTTCTTCTATAATATAAATAGGTGAAACCACACCTTTAAATGTTTGAATGTCGACTTTCATCATCAATTTTCATATTTAAGACTACAAAGATAAACTTTTATTGTTGTTAAATTGCACAATTCCACTATTTTTCTTACTTTTGCACACTGATTGAGTTTATATTAAATATGAAACTTATTATAATGACAAAATCCACGTTTTTCGTGGAAGAGGATAAAATCTTAACAACGCTGTTTGATGAAGGATTGGAATGTCTGCATCTTAACAAACCAGGTTCAGCCCCAATTTATTCGGAACGCCTGTTATCTTTGTTGTCTGATGATTATTATAAAAGAATAGTCGTCCATGACCATTTTTATTTAAAAGAAGAATATGGTCTGAGCGGTATTCATCTTGATGGTGCGAAATCATTAACACCAGATGGTTACAAAGGCCGAATTAGTCGAACGTGTTCATCCCTGGATGAGCTTAAAGATGCTAAAAAAAGTAGTAACTACGTCTTATTACGTAATATTTTCGATAGTCTTACTGACAGCACAAAAAAATCTTCATTTACAGAAAATATGCTAAATGAAGTTTCCAGAAAAGGACTTATCGACAAAAAAGTATATGCACTAAGCGGAGTAACCATCGATAATATTAAGAAAGCTAAAGATTTGGGCTTTGGTGGAGTCGTTATTTGCGGCGATTTATGGAACAAATTCGACATTCATAACCAGCAGGATTACAAGGACGTAATAACTCATTATGAGAAACTACGTAAAATTATCGATTAACAACTGAGAAAATCTATATTATAAAATAAACAGAACAACAATGAGTGAAAATAACTCTTTTATGGTATTTTCAGGAACGAATTCCAGATACCTGTCAGAAAAAATATGTGCGAGCCTAGGATGTCCTCTCGGCAATCTAGTTATCATCCACTTTGCCGATGGTGAATTTGCTGTGTCATACGAGGAGTCTATTCGTGGAAGGGATGTATTCCTCGTGCAGAGCACATTTCCAAACTCTGATAATCTCATGGAACTGCTTTTGATGATTGATGCTGCAAAACGCGCATCTGCAAAAACGATTACTGCAGTAATACCATATTTCGGATGGGCACGACAAGACCGTAAAGATAAACCACGTGTTAGCATTGGTGCAAAACTAGTAGCTGATTTGTTAAGTGTTGCAGGAATTAGCCGCTTGATAACAATGGACTTACATGCAGATCAAATTCAGGGATTCTTTAATGTTCCTGTTGATCACTTGTATGCTTCAGGAGTTATTCTACCTTATATACAAAGTCTGAAACTGAAAGATCTGGCTATTGCTACCCCTGATGTCGGTGGATCTAAAAGGGCTAACACTTATGCAAAATATTTAGGGTGTCCATTGGTCCTCTGCAATAAGACACGTGCAAGAGCTAATGTTGTTGAAAGCATCCAGATTATTGGTGATGTGAAAGACAAAAATGTCATTATTGTCGACGATATGGTAGATACTGCTGGGACAATAACCAAAGCAGCAGATATGATGAAAGAAGCCGGTGCAAAAAGCGTTAGAGCTGCAGCTTCACATTGCGTCATGAGCGGCCCTGCAAGTGAAAGAGTCTTGAACTCTTCCCTTGATGAAATTGTTTTCACAGACTCTATCCCATATACAAGCCGCTGTGCAAAAGTAAAGCAACTTTCTGTTGCTGATATGTTTGCTGAAACTATACGACGCGCCGTTAATAACGAGAGTATCAGTTCACAGTATCTCGTATGATGAGACTATGAAAATAAGTTCTATATTTGGATTGACAACCATAAGTTGTTTACTTATGGCATGCCAATCCAATTCTTTTAAAATAAAAGGTCATGTAAAAGGATTGACCGAAGGCGATACGCTTATTCTCACTAATGACAAGTATAGCATCATCAATGGTAACGGATTACACGGTGAACGTATTGCCATAGAGAAAAATGGAAATTTCGAATATGAAGGTTTAGCTGATTCCGTGGAGGAGTGTATTCTGTACAATCCAAGGAATGAATACAACTACTACGTTTTTTATAGAGAACCTGGGGCAAAACTCAAGATGAACTTATATACTGCTCTGCTAGAAGAACATAACTATATCACAGGAACTAAGTTGAACAATGACTTAACTGCAATCACTAATAATATTGAAACACTACAAAAGAATATTGCGAAAATAGCAAAGGTATCTAGAATAAAAGAATTAACTACTGATGAACATAATAAAATTAAAAAGATAAACCAACAGATAAAGACAATCATCATTCATGCCATCAATGATAATATAAAAAACGAACTAGGATATAGACTTATTACCAACTACGGATTTGGCTGGGACATAAATGACAAGGTCATATTCTCTCTGATTCAAAATTTGCCAGATAAAATGAGACAAAGACCAGAGATCAAGAAGATTATTTCCGAATTAAGAAAAAAAAGTAACTCTTCAGTTGGTAAACAAATTACTGGTTTCCAAATGCTGTCTCCTGATGGGAAAGATATTTCTCTATACAGAGAGATTCATAAAAACAAAATAACAATAATAGATTTCTGGGCTAGTTGGTGTGGTCCATGCAGGAAATCTATGCCATATTTAGCTAAACTATATTCTGAATATCATAATAAGGGCCTTGGTCTCATTAGTATTTCACTTGATTCTGAAACCAATGATTGGGAAAAGGCTATTAAAGAAATGAACATGAAGTGGATTCAGATATCCGACCTTAAAGGTTGGGACAATACTGGAGTTGAAATGTTTGGTATTACCACTATCCCCTATACAATAGTTGTAGACAGCAAGGGAATAATCTTAGCTAAGGAACTTGACACTGAAAAACTTATAAATTTCATAAAAGATAGATTATAAAGAACCTATATAAAAACCGTATCGGCCAATGCTGATACGGTTTTGTTTATATTATTTTTATTCAATCCATTTAACATAACAAAAATCCTGCCGATGAGGAAGTTGATTATTCTTAGGAAACATACGAACCGAGAATTTAAAGGAACCAGCATCATTTGGAACATAGTTACATTCAAATGTATAATTATTACCTTCTTTACTAACCATCTTCATCGGAATAAGTTTGAATATATGATTTTCACCATTCTCATCAGACTTCAATGAAACGAGTTCCAATCCAACAGCATCGTCTAATCCCTGCTCATCAATAACATATTTAAATTTATATTCAACACCTGTTTCTACACCTGTTGCATTAAGATTGTTTTCTGTATAAACGACTTTTATCCCATCCCAACGTTCAGCAACAGTTTCTTTCCATAGAGCCAACTCTTTTGCAATATGATTATTGTTAGCTGAAATAGATTTAAAACGAGCAGCCTGTTTCTTATAAAACTTTTCATAATAATCATCAAGTTGACGTTTCATCGTATAATGAGGGGCAATCTGAGCTATAGAATTTTTAACGACCTTAATCCAATCCTCACTATACGCTCTATTATTTCGGTTATAATACAAAGGAATAATCTCATTTTCAAGAAGCCCATATATTGTAGCAGCATCAAGCTGATCCTGATAACCTTGATTCTGATATGTGCTCTTGTCGGTCAATGCCCAACCAGCACCCTTACGATAACCTTCCAGCCACCACCCATCAAGCACAGACAAGTTGACAACTCCATTCATTTCAGCTTTCTCTCCAGAAGTTCCAGAAGCCTCCAACGGACGAGTTGGTGTATTCATCCATATATCAACTCCACTGACAAGTCTACGGGCAAGCTGCATATCGTAATTTTCGAGAAATATAATTTTCCCTAAGAATTCAGGACGCTGACTGATTTCAAAGATCTTTTTGATCAAACCCTGACCAGCTCCATCTGCCGGGTGAGCCTTCCCTGAAAAGAGAAATTGAACAGGACGTTCAGGGTCATTTACAATCTTTTCCAAACGATCGATATCTGTAAACAATAGATGGGCACGTTTATATGTTGCGAAACGACGGCAGAATCCAATAAGTAAAGCATTCGGGTTTATCTTATCAAGCAGAGATACTACTCTTGAAGGGTCACCTTGGTTTTTCAACCAGGATTCACGGAATTTCTCCCGAATATACTCAATAAGTTTTGTCTTTAGAGCCATTCTTGTATCCCAAATTTCATTATCAGGAACATTATATATAGCTTCCCAAATTTTCTGATTACTCTGATCACTCAAAAAGGTCTCATCGAAATATTTAGCATAAAGCTTACGCCATTCTGTAGCTGTCCACGTTGGAAAATGAACACCATTTGTGACATATCCCACATGACTCTCTTCTGGATAATAACCCTGCCAGATGCTAGAGAACATCTTCTGACTGACTTTACCATGTAGTTTGCTTACTCCGTTAACTTCCTGACATGTATTACAAGCGAAAACTGACATACAGAAACGTTCTGAATGATCATCAGGATTCTGACGACCTATACCTATGAAATCATCCCAAGTGATACCTAACTTTTCCGGGTATCCTCCCATATATTTTCCGAAGAGTGATTCTTCGAAATAATCATGACCAGCAGGTACAGGTGTATGTACAGTATATAAAGAAGAAGCACGAACAAGCTCCAAAGCCTGATTAAAAGAAAGACCCTCAACAACATAATCACACAATCTCTGCAAATTACAAAGTGCTGCATGCCCCTCATTACAATGATAGATATCTTTCTTGATACCTAATTCCTTTAGCATCAGAATACCACCAATACCGAGAAGAATCTCCTGTTTTAGACGATTTTCCCAATCTCCGCCATAAAGAGAATGGGTAATTGGCCTGTCAAATTCTGAGTTCATCTCATTGTCCGTGTCGAGTAAATATAATTTTATTCGGCCAACATTAACCCTCCAGACACATGCATGGACATGATAATTCATATATGGAACGTCAATAACCATAGGATTACCTTGACTATCAAGTTGACGTTCAATAGGAAGAGAATTAAAATTCTGAGCTTCATACTTAGCGATTTGCTGGCCGTCTATACTAAGTGACTGATCAAAATAGCCATATCTATACAAAAAACCAACAGCACACATATCGACATTACTATCCGAAGCTTCTTTCAGATAATCACCAGCAAGAATGCCAAGCCCACCAGAATATATCTTAAGAATCTTATTAATACCATATTCCATACTGAAATATGCAACAGATGGACGTTTTTTATCTGGCTTTACATCAACATATTTCCTGTACAATCCATAAACATCCTTCATTCTGTTGATAATTGAATTATCCTTTACTATTTGTTCTTTTTTTTCATAGCTTAAGCGCTCCAAGAATAATACAGGATTTTGACCACACTCTTCATATAAGTCCCTGTCAAGACTTCTCCATAAATCACGAGCTTCATAGTTCCATGACCACCACATATTGTGCGCAAGTTCCTCTAAGCATTTCAACGATTCAGGCATGCTAGACTTAACAGTCAGCTCCTTCCATACCGGTGAATTTGAATAATCTGCTTTAATTTTCATAATCTCTCAAATTTGTATTAAATATCTTTTCCCTTAACTCTCTTGATTGCTTTCTTTAACGCAAAATCATAAGCTTGATAATAATATTTTATAAAATTACGCCATAACGCTCTCTTAGACAATTCTTCTGCATTTTTTCTTGCAAGCCGAATTTTCGTCTTATTAAATTTAGAAAAATCTGCTACAGTATCTTTTATTGTATCCACAACTTCCGAATAATTATAATCTGTACGATGTATCACTTTAACCCCATCAATTATTTCACAATTTCCATCTTTAACCTCATGTGCCCATAATCCAAAGCCTGCAAGGTCGGTAGTAATACAAGGAACACTAAACGCAATAGACTCCAATGGCGTATAGCCCCATGGTTCATAATAGGAGGGATATACACACAAATCATTGGCTAAAATTGCATCATAATAATGTAAATTTAATACGCCATCCATACCATCAAGATAACAGGGCATAAACACAACTTTAACTTTATCTTCAGCCCTATTTTTTATATCATTATATTTCAGCATATTAAGGACATGGTCTCGACTCATTTCATGCAACCAATGGGTAATAAACGGGCAATCAAGGGGGGTGTCAAAACTATCATTACTTTTCAGACGCTCAAGCAGATCTTCTCTTGGTTCACCAACCCATCCAGGAACCTCAACAAAAGCTAAAACAGTCTTTTTTAAGTCCTTGTCTCGTAACAGCCTATTCAATGATTCAATATAGACATCAATACCTTTATTTTTAAATTCATAACGACCACTAGTAGATATAATAAGAATATCGTTACTAAGATTCACACCTAATAAGGCATTAGCAACCTTAATCAGTCTTTCACGTGCTAATTTTCTTTTCTTTAAAAATAAAGATGGTTTAGGCACAAAGCTATTATCAAATCCATTAGGTAACAGTACATCTGGTTGTTTATCCAAAAGTTCTTTACATTCATTTCCTGTTATACTACTAACAGTTGTAAAGCAATCTGCATACATTGCAGACTGTTTCTCAATAGAGTGTTTGCTCTGCATATTAAGCTCTTCCGCCATCTGATCACCATTATACGCGAAAAGATAGTCATATAATGGCTTATTATTACCGGCGATGCTTCGTCCAATACTTGTAGCATGTGTAGTGAATATTGTGGCTATTTCTGGAACCATATTATTAATATAAAGCAACCCTAAACCTGTCATCCACTCATGAGCTTGATAAACAACTTTGGCTGTGTTTTGTATATTATTTCGGTAAAAGCTTTCCACAACCTTACCAGCTGCATAGGAAAACATTGATGACTCATCATAATCTCCATACGCATGAAGACTATCCACCTTATAATGCTCCCAAAGCCAACTATATATTTGATTTTTGATCTCAAAGAAATTAAGAAAATCTACCAATATTACAATAGGTGTCCCTGGGATATTCCACCTACCTAGCCTTAAATTCAAACCTTCATAAAAGACTTTTTCTCTCCATTCTTTGTATAATAATTCATCTTCAATAAAATAAGGATTTTCCTTGCTCTTCCATATATCAGGACCTATAAAAAACAGATTATCACTAATTTCATCATGAAGTGTTTTTGCACGAGTTGACAATACTGTGTATATACCACCAACCTTATTACAAACTTCCCAACTGGATTCAAAAATATAGTCTGGAAATAATAAATTCTCTCTCTCTTTCATTAAAACATAGTTTACTTATTGTTGCAAAGATATGTTTTTTTTCCGAAAAACACAAATAAAAGAACTTTTTTAACTGGCGCAATTATTATTTACTTGATTATTTGTATCTTTGCAGACAAAAAACACATGAATAAAATAATTCTCATATTTGCATCATTATTTGTTGCTATAAATGCAACAGCACAAGACAGCATTTTCAAAGGAAAAATAGTTAATGACGAGTACAATGTATATATATACATGAATTTTTACAATCAGGATATTATTGTACCAGGCCAGAGTGTTTATGGAAAGCTATCAGGATATATTGGCACAACAAAAAGTAACTATGTATGGCTAATAACCTCAGCTAAAATAAAAGATAGAAATACAGCATTATTAAGTATTATTAATGATTACGGAAGTGAGGATCTGACTTGCACACTTAGTTTAAATACAGACAACACATTTACCTTAAAGCAAGATAATGGAGCAACTCTTAAGATTGTAGCAGACAGAAAATATGTAAAAATACCTAAATCTATAATTTTCAAAAGAAAATAGTAGTTTTTCTAATTTGTATAATAGATTATAACACAGAAAAGCCCCCCGTAAGAAAAGAAATCCTTACGGGGGGCTATGAAAAAAGGCGGCCTCCTACTCTCCCACATTGTATTGCAGTACCATCGGCGCAGTCGGGCTTAACTTCTCTGTTCGGAATGGGAAGAGGTGGGACACCGACGCAATA
>Ga0302273_1000097_pt1 | contig 44932 bp, 37 predicted proteins | sample III_Bog_N1_3_FD_198774 | JGI IMG/M metagenome (GOLD analysis project Ga0302273, IMG submission 198774) | Peat permafrost microbial communities from Stordalen Mire near Abisko, Sweden - III_Bog_N1_3 | ecosystem: Environmental > Terrestrial > Soil > Wetlands > Peat | place: Sweden: Abisko... | reverse complement strand
AAATTTTCGCTTGGTGAAGTGAAAATTACCGGTGAAAGACAGAAGGTTGATGGTCTTCCAACAGGTAAAAAGCTGGATCTCGATCCCAGGTTACGGGGCGATGCGTACAACGAGAAACCACCTTTACTTGCTGCGTTTTTTAATCCGGCCAGCTTCATACAATACTATGCCAGCAAACGTGAGAAAGATAAACGAGATACCAGGCAAGCGATTGTCACCGAAAAAAAATGGGAAATCCTTTCGCAGTATTACAACAAAAAACTGGTCATGGAATTGACTGGTTTAAACGATACTCAGGCTGATATTTTCATGCTCTGGTTTAATAATAAGAATTTATTGAGCTCTATGTCAACCGAATACGATGTTCGGGCTGCCATCGTGCAACAATTTAAAATCTATAAGGAAGAAGGGCATTAATCTCAAGGAAAATAGGAAACAGAAAAGAGGAAATTCCCTTGACAATCAGTTATATATCTTTATTTGCCAATGAAATTTGGTGGAGTTTACTTTTTCCTCTTTGATAAGATTCATTCGCAGATCTTTTTTAGACTTTTCCCCAATGACTATTGACTTTTTCCCAGCTGAATAGAATAGAATTCTTTATCTTTGATCCACTAAATTAACCTTAACCCAAACTTGCTATGAAGAACAAAGTTGTGCTTTGCTTTGCATTCATTCTTTTCCTCTTTTCAGCTTCAAAACTGGAAGCTCAATCGCTTCAAATCAACGAAAACGAGTATTTCGAAAAACCCGGATTAAACGTCATGGTCTTTTTCGATATTTATCCTGAAGGTCATCAAGGCGCTGTCGGGATTATTCAGAATGGAACTCGTGTGGCCACCAACGGAGATTTACGGCTGGAGCCGACTCCAGGGCAATGGCAGCCTATTCCAAAAGTCGGGAAACGCTCGGTTGACCGAGCCAAAAACGAAATCACCGTCAAATGTACGTATCCCGATTCGAGCATCAACCGCAAAGGTTTTAACCCTGTGGATTACCCTGATTTGTATTTCACTTACCATGTCCGGGTGGTTGGTGAAGGAAATAAATTTCACATTCTGGTCGATCTGGACAAACCGCTTCCTGCCGGTTGGGAAAAGAAAGTCGGGTTCAATTTCGAACTATTTCCGGGTTTGCTATTTGGCAAAAGCTGGTATTTAGATCAGCAATCCGGAATCTTTCCGCTTCAGGCAAACGGACCGATGGAAAAGGATAAGGATGGCAACTGGCAGGCTTTTCCGATGGCAACCGGCCAAAAATTAACCATTGCTCCTGAAGTTGCCGCCCAAACCATGATCATCGAAAGCAAAGGTCAACCGCTTCAATTGTTGGATGGTCGATTTTATCATAACAATGGCTGGTTCGTGGTTCGTTCGCTGGTAACTCCCGGAAAAACTGTGGGCGCTATCGAGTGGGTGGTCGATTGCAATGTGCTGTCGAATTTCCAGTCGAAACCGGTGGTGCATGTGAGCCAGATTGGTTACGAACCCAATCAGGAAAAAATTGCAGTTATCGAAGTTGATAAAAATACGCCAACAGTTGAAAAGGTGAGCCTTTTCAGGATTTCGGAAGACGGTGGTTTGAACGAAATTCGTACGGTTGAACCCAAAAAATGGGGAAAATTCCTGAGATTCAACTATTATCAATTCGATTTTTCGGATGTGAAAACACCCGGAATTTACCAGATCAAATACGCCGGAAACACAACCGAACCTTTCCGGATCAGCAATACCATCTACGATCGAAATGTTTGGCAGCCGGTTATTGAATATTTCCTTCCGGTGCAGATGTGTCACATGCGCATCAACGAAGGCTACCGCGTCTGGCATGGCCTGTGCCACAACGACGATGCGCTGATGGCTCCGGTTGATACCACTCATTTTGATGGGTATGCGCAAGGACACTCGACACTTACCAAATTCAAGCCTTTGGATCAGGTTCCCGGGCTGAATCGCGGTGGTTGGCACGATGCCGGTGATTACGATTTACGTGTCGAGTCTCAGTCAGGCGAAGTGTGGATCTTGTCTCAGGCTTATGAGTTGTTCAGGCCCGACATTGATCAAACCACCGTTGACCAACACCAAAAACTGGTCGAAATTCATCGTCCGGATGGAAAAAATGACTTGCTTCAACAGATTGAGCATGGAACCATTTCAATCTTGGCTGGGTATCAAAGTTTAGGTCGTTTGTATCGCGGAATCATCGAAAACAGCTTACGGCAATACGTACATCTGGGCGATGCATCTACGATAACTGACGGACGGAAATACAACCCCAAATTGAAAAAGGACGAGGTAACTGCAACGGAATCGGGAGTTCTGGACGACCGGCTGGTTTTTACCGAAGAAAATCCCTGGCGTCAGCTCGAAGTTGCAAAAGATCTGGCAATCGGGGCAAGAGTATTAAAAGGATTCAACGATACTTTGTCGGTGCAGTCGATCAGCACTGCTGAAGCCTTGTATGCCGGAGTTGATGTTGATAAGAACCAGCGATTGGTAGGTGCGAAAATTCAGGCAGCCGTCGAGTTGCTAATCACTACCGGAAATTTAAAATATCAGGCTGATATTCTGAAATATGCCAAACCTGAAGTGATGAAGAGGAGCGAAATCATTGCTTTTCTGGGGCGCGTCCTGAAGCGGATCAACGATGAAAAACTCACAGCAATGGTCGAAGCAGCAGCAAAGAATTACAAAGCTGAAGTGGACAAAATGCAACAGGAAAATCCATTCGGTGTGCCTTATCATCCATACATCTGGGGCGATGGCTGGACCATTCAGGGTTTTGGCGTTACGCAGTATTTTCTTCTGAAAGATTTTCCTGAAATCTATGACTCGAAGTACATGCTGAATGCCCTGAACTTCGTGCTGGGAAACCATCCGGGCGAAAACACATCCTCGTTTGTATCTGGAGTTGGCTCGCATTCTGTGACACAGGCTTATGGAGCCAACCGCGCCGACCGATCGTTTATTCCCGGAGGCACCGTTTCAGGAACCGGAATTATCCGTCCCGATTTTCCGGAGTTGAAAGAATGGCCTTATTTCTGGCAACAAACCGAATACGTTCTGGGTGGCGGTTCAACCAACTTTATGTTTCTGGTGCTGGCAGCTAAAGAGGTGCTGAAATAACCATTGATGCAAAAAGTAAAAGGGAAAAGAATGAAATCTGATGGATTTCGCTCTTTTCCCTTTTAAAATCATATTTGATTTTCAGGAAGGTTTTCTTCTTCCCCTGAAACGTTTTTCCTTGGCCTTGTCTTTCGGTAAGTTCCGCTTTTCTTTTTTCTTTTTTAGTCCGGGTATATTCCTTTTCTCGTGGAAAGCGCCCTTAAACGTCGGATCGGCAATCCTTTTCTGGCGGTCGATTTCGCGTAACTGGAATTGGCTTTCTTCACTTTTTGTAGCAACCAGTTCCAGATCTGCCGGAAGTTCAAGCCTCGGAATTTCCATCCGGATCAATTCTTCAATTTTCCGAAGGTTGAGTTCTTCGGCTGGATTGACTAGCGAAATGGCTGTTCCGACATTATTGGCACGGGCTGTTCGCCCGATGCGATGCACGTAATCTTCGTGATTCGACGGAAGATCAAAGTTTATCACGTGGCTAATCAGTTCCACATCAATTCCGCGAGATGAAATATCGGTTGTAATCAGAATGCGAACGATACCGCTTTTAAATGCATTGATGGCATTCAGCCGGGTGCTTTGTCCTTTGTTCGAATGCAATATCCGCTTTTCACCTTCCGAGCGTCGTTTGATGATTTTGAAAACCTGCTCGGCATTTTCTTTGGTTCCAACGAAAATGATCACCCGCGAAAAGGTTTCCTCGTCGCGAAGCAAATAGTTAATCAGGTTCAGTTTTGTCTGGAAATTAGGCACTTTGTAATAAACCTGGTTAATCAGTTCGGCAGGTGTTGCTGATGGAGCAACTTCAACACGTTCAGGAAAATCTAAAAATTCGTGGCTCATTTCTTCCACTTTTTCGTTGAAAGTAGCCGAGAACAACAGGTTTTGCCGTTTCAGCGGAAGTACTTCCAGAAAATTACGGATTTGCGGCATGAAACCCATGTCGAGCATCCGGTCGGCCTCGTCGATGACCAGTGTTTTTACTTTCTTAAACGAAACGGCTTCGGCTCGGTACAAATCCCACAAGCGGCCGGGTGTAGCCACCAGGATGTCAACACCGGGTTTGATCAATTCGGCATGTTTGGTCCAGCCAACGCCGCCGTAAACCGTAGCACGACGGAGGTTGGTGAATTTGGTAAGGTCTTCCAGATCTTCGCCTACCTGAATCGCCAGTTCGCGGGTTGGCACCAAAACAATGGCACGCGGGTCGGTGCCCTCGGCTTTCACCAGTTTCATGATCAGCGGAATAAAATAGGCTGCCGTTTTGCCGGTGCCGGTTTGAGCAATTCCCAGCACATCGGCTCCCGACCGAATCATTGGAATAGCCTTTTCCTGAATGGGCGTTGGTTCAGTAAAACCCAGTTCTTCAATCGCTTTTAAAACCGACTTGCTTATTTTTAAATCTTCGAATGTTGACATGCCGCAAAGATAGTTGCTTATTCCCGATTTCCTAAAAGGGCGAAAAGCAGAGAAGAATGGTATCCTTAAATTTTATAGATTTGTGTTATGGAAATTATAGAGCAAAATACGAACCAGCTAATAGAACTTTGTGTCAATCACAAGGTTGGACAGTTGTATCTTTTTGGGTCTGTACTTACGAATCAATTCAATGCGTCAAGCGATATTGATTTTTTGGTGCAATTTAATCCGATTGATTTGCTGGAGTATTTTGACAATTATATGGATTTTAAAGAGCAATTGGAAGCTCTTTTCGGAAGATCGGTCGATTTGGTTGAGAATCAGGCGGTGAAAAATCCTATTTTCAGAAGAGTAATTGATCGGGAAAAACAATTGATTTATGAACGAAAAAGCGCTTAAATATCTCATTAGTTCTATTTTAATCGGTACATCTTCCCAGGTAAACTGACAATCAACCCTTTAAATTCCAATCCGAGCAGCAACGACGAAACGCGGCTCATCGGCAATTGGGTTTCAAACGTAATTTCATCCACAAAACGGTCGCCTCCTTTTAGCAGGTCGAACAGTTTTTGTTCTTCCGTCGATAATTCGACAAACAGCGAAGTTTGAATAAACTTTGGCGAGCTTGTTTTTACGTCCCAGTTCATTGCTTTCTCAATGTCTGATTGATTTTCAACCAGAACGGCCTCATTTCGTTTGATCAGGTTGTTGCAGCCTCTCGAAAACGGATCGTTGCTCCTTCCCGGAAAGGCAAATACATCGCGGTTGTACGAATTGGCAATGTCGGCTGTCACCAGCGCGCCGCCTTTTTCGGCCGATTCAACAATGATGGTGGCATCGGCCAGGCCGGCAATGATGCGGTTGCGGCGCAGAAAATTCTGCCGGTCAATATTGGTTTCGCTGACGAAATCGGTGATCAGGCCACCGTTTTCAAGCATTTTTGCAGCAATCGGTGCATGCAGCGCCGGGTAAATCTTATCCAGTCCGTGAGCAAACACTCCAACCGTCGGAACATCGTATTTCAGGCAGGCTTTGTGGGCATGTACATCAATTCCGTAAGCAAGGCCCGAAATCACAACCACCTGATAGCTTTGTTCTGAAAAGCTTCGAATCAGTTCTTCACAAATTTCCTTGCCGTAATTGGTCGCATTCCGGGTGCCGACGACCGAAATAATGTGTCGTTCGTTCAAATTGGCATTTCCCTTGAAATACAGGATAATCGGTGCATCGCTGCAATTTTTTAGTCGGGTGGGGTAGTTGTCGTCGAGGTAAAAAAAGGTTTGAATCCGGTTTTTCAGGATAAAATCAACTTCGCGCTTGGCCCGATCCAATACATTTTGCCTGGCAACCCGTTGGGCATTTACTTCGCCAATGCCGGGTATTTTCAAAAGGTTTTGTTCTTTTTCCTGAAACACACCTTCTACACTTCCGATGTATGCAATCAGATTGCGCGCCGTAATTGCACCGATTCCGGGAATCAATGAAATGGCTATCTTATAGGAAAGGTCATCGGGGTATTCCATCTTTTACAACCTTGCGGTTATTACTCATAATACTCGACAAAGCAACTCTGATTTGTTCAATTTCAGCTTTGTTTAGTGCAGCCAGGCTGACCGAAGGATATTCTGCAATTCCGCGCTTGGTTTTGATTGCAATTTCGAGGTCGGCAAATCCCATTGCTTTTTCAATCCGGAAGTTAACCAGCGATTGATGCGCAAATTCAATCGAAATGTATTCTTTTTTCATGATTGAAAATAACGGGTAATACCTGATCGAAACTTTTCCATTATCGGTCTTGAAATTTACAAAACACAGGTTGGCATAAAGCGAAGCTCCGACATAAACGACAAAAAACGCAGCGGTTATCAATACCTGAGTATCTTTTTTCAGCCAAAGAAATAACAGGCCAACCAGTACAATGACTATTCCGGCCGTATTAAACATTCGCTTGATTTGTTTGCTTCTTTTTTGATTCGAAATTTCCATGGGTTCGGATAAAATTGTAAATATTTTGGGCATTTGGCTACTGAATTATCATCCTTGGCAAAATACGTTAACTTTGCCGAAAGTCTAATTCGAACATTTATGTCTGATTCAAAAGTACATTCAAATATCGTCTTTTCACAGCGGATTGATGCCGAACTCCGGAAAATCGTTCAAAAATATCCGGCAGGAAAGGTGTTTTTGCTTACCGATCAAACTGCTTCCGGCTTTTGCCTTCCATTTGTTCAGCCGGTTGTTGACGAATTTTCGATCCGACACATTGCAATTCCTTCCGGAGAAGCGAATAAAAACATTCAGTCGGTTGGCTTGGTTTGGGATTTTCTGAGCAACAACGGTGCCGACCGCAAATCGCTGCTCATCAATCTGGGCGGCGGAATGCTCACCGATTTGGGCGGTTTTGCTGCCTCAACGTTCAAGCGCGGATTGGATTTTGTAAACATACCAACCACCTTGCTGGCCCAGGTTGACGCTTCGCTGGGCGGAAAAACAGGTTTCAACTTCAATGGGTTGAAAAATGAAATCGGTGTTTTTATGGAACCAAATTCAGTTTTGATAAATACAAATTTCCTGAAAACCATTGATCATGCGAATTTTCTTTCGGGTTATGCAGAAATGCTTAAACACGGTCTGATAAAAAGTCGCGAACACTGGCTCGAATTATTGACTTACGATCTTGAAAACATTGACTACGAAGCTCTTCAGGAGATTATTGCTCATTCGGTAGCCATCAAAGAATGGCACGTGATGAACGACCCCAAAGAACAGAACATTCGGAAAGCCTTGAATTTCGGCCATACCATTGGCCATGCCTTCGAAAGTTATGCCATGAAGACCGGTCGCCCCATTTTGCATGGTTTTGCTGTTGTTTACGGAATGATTGCCGAACTCTATTTGTCGGTAAAACAGTGTGGACTGGGAATTGACGAACTGAACAGCATTTCGGCCTGGATGATTGCTAAATACGGCAAGTTCGAAATTCAGGAAAGCGATTTCGAAGCGCTTTGCCAACTGATGACTCACGATAAAAAGAACGAAGGAAGCCGCATCAATTTCACGCTGGTTCCTGAAATCGGGAAGGTCGAAATCAATGTAGATTGTTCGAAGAAGCTGATTATTGAAGCACTGGAATACTATAACCGTTGCGAGTTCCGGGATACAAGTTCCAAGTTGTAATCTACCCGTAACCCGAATCTCGCAACCCGAAACAATTAAAAAATGAAATACCTCGTTTCCAAACCCGATAAAACTCTGAAAGGAAGCATTGTTCTTCCCGGTTCGAAAAGCATTGCCAACCGGGCGCTGATTATTCATGCATTGAGTTACAGTCCGTATCCGATTGAAAATCTTTCGGATAGTGACGATACGCGGGTGATGGAACAGGTTTTCAACTCGAATACGAATCGGTTCGATATTGGTCATGCCGGAACTGCGATGCGTTTCCTGACTGCTTTTCTGTCGAAGATTGTAGGCGAATGGACTATTACCGGCTCCGACCGGATGAAACAACGGCCAATCGGAATACTGGTTGATGCCTTGAATAAACTTGGGGCGAAGATTGAATACCTCGAAAATGAAGGGTTTCCTCCGCTGAAAATCTTTGGTTCGCACCTGAAAGGCTGTGTGCTTGAGCTTGACGGAAGTGTGAGCAGTCAGTACATTTCAGCTTTGTTGATGATCGCGCCAACCATCGAAGGCGGGCTGACTTTGCGGCTGAAAAATAAAATCATGTCGCGTTCGTACATCGAAATGACCCTGAAACTGATGGAGCAATTTGGTGTTCAGCATGTTTGGAAAGGCAATGAAATTCGCATCGCTGAACAAGAATATACAGCTCGTCCGTTCTCGGTTGAAGCCGACTGGTCGGGAGCATCGTATTGGTACGAAATGGCTGTGCTGGCTGATGAGGTGGATGTGGAATTAATTGGCTTACGAACCGACAGCTTGCAGGGCGATGCCGTGCTGTCCCGATGGTTCGGACAATTGGGCATTCAAACTTCGGCAACCGAACAAGGATCGCGACTGACTAAAAACGGGCAACTGCTGCCGAAATTTCTACAACTTAATTTCATCGAAAATCCGGATGTGGCGCAGACTTTCGCCGTTTTGTGCGTGATGAAACAAATCCCGTTTCATTTTACCGGACTTGAAACCCTGAAAATCAAGGAGACCAACCGAATTGCCGCCCTTCAGGACGAACTGGCCAAATTCGGCGCTCAACTTACCGAACCTGCTCATGGCGAGTTGAAATGGGATGGAACATTTCCGCTCGAAAAACAAGCTGTTCCTGAAATTGAAACCTATCACGATCATCGCATGGCCATGGCGTTTGCTCCGGCTTGCCAAACTTACGGATCGATTGCGATCCTCGATCCGATGGTAATTACCAAATCATATCCAGGCTATTGGGACGATTTGAAAAAGGTGGGGTTTGAAATTTCAAGTCAAAAGTAAAAAGGCAAAAGGTAAAAGTAAAAGGTAGTTCTTGTCAGGATTATCTTTCCTTTACGATCGACTCAATTAAGTCGATTAGCTTTTGTACAGGTTCAAAATAGGGCATCACTTTTTCCTGATCAAAATCGAAAAGGTCGTCGTAGTCTCCCTTTTGTCTCCATGTAAATAGCTGCGAATACATTTTCCCAAAATTCTTAGGTATTCGTTCTGTCTTGATAAAATATTCAGTAAAGTTCGATTTGGCACCGTTATGTGTTGCGGGGTTTAGTTCCGAAAATAAAAGCAACGCCATTACAGCATAGTAAGCCGAATAATAAAGCCGGTTTATCGATGAATTCCACTTCTCCCGATCAGCCAGTATTTGGGCATCTTCAAATGTGTCTTTCGCCCGATGCAAACGATATTGAATTAAATCTTCCCTGGAGGCTTTCATTTTAATCTAATTCCTTCTTTTTGAATGTTTTCGAAAAGGGGTGTCGATGAGTAATCTTCCAACCATTTTCCCTTTGGATAGATTAAAGGCGAAATTACTTCGCCCGTTTCCAATTCGATTTCGTAAAATTCGTCCATGAATTTTGTCTCAAAATCAAACGAAATGTTGGCAGAGCTAAGCAAAATGAGCAAATCCCAATCCGAAACTATTTTGGCTTTTCCCGTGGCCCGTGAACCGTATAAATACACTTCCGAATCAGGAGCGGTTTTATTGGCTATACTAATTATTCGCTGTACTATTTGTTCGTCTTTGCTCATGTAGTAAAAATAGCACTTAAATCTGGAATTCTGTTGTTTCTCTTTTTACTTTTACCTTTTGCCTTGAAAAAACTCCCGCATTAATTGCGAACATTCATTCTCCAAAACTCCTGAACCCACTTCGGTTTTGGGATGTAAGGCTTCGGGGGCAAATTTGCGGAACCCTCGTTTTTCGTCGGAAGTGCCATACACCACTTTTCCAATCTGCGACCAGCCCAAAGCTCCGGCGCACATCACACAAGGCTCGACGGTGACATACAAGGTGCATTCGTTCAGGTATTTTCCACCCAAAAGGTTGGCGGCGGCGGTAATTGCCTGCATTTCGGCATGTGCAGTTACATCGGTTAGCGTTTCGGTGAGGTTATGGCCCCGGGCAATGATTCGGTTTTGCGAAACCACCACCGCGCCAATGGGTATTTCACCTTCAGAAAAAGCTTGCTCAGCTTCCTGAAGAGCCCGTCGCATATAATATTCGTCGTTAAAAAGTTCCATCGAAAAACAAGGATAAAGTAAAAAGGCAAAAGTACAAATAAATTAGGGCTGCTGTGTTTTCAGTACCAATTTGGCCTTGTCGTTATTCAAAATGTTGGTGTAAAACTCAACCACTGCCTGATAATTTTCTTTTGGCCATAATCCGGAATTGATTTTCAGATCACGAATGTAAATTGCCTTGTCGTTTTGAACAGTAACCTTTGAAGTGTACTGGCCATATTCAGTAGAAATGGTTTTGTCGCGCGGAACAGTCTCCACCTGGTAACCCTTTGGCAGTTGAAAGACAATGGAGTCTTTGTCGTGAAATGCGTATTTCTGCACAACAGGCATTCGTCGATTGTCAACCTTGTCAGGTACACCTTTGCGTTGATTTAGCATATTCATTGGAATAAAAAGGCGGGGTCCGGTTTTGGTAGCATACTTAACCGAACTTAGTGCAAGCGATTCCAGGGCGTGAGGAATTTTCTCCTTTTTTACTTCGTATCCAAACGAATTAATTACAAGGCCGGGAATTCCGATTTCCTCCAGAAGTTCTTTCCGCTGGTCGTCTTTGCTCTCTTCGAAAAGCGACGAAACATTGTCGTACTGGTATCCGGAGTACCTGGTTTTTACAGTTGCATTCATCTCTCCTTCAGGATTAATCTGCACTTCAGCGGCGCGAACCTGCAAATTCTGCTCCGAGGTTAGCAACGGAGTAACCGTCAATTTTCCACCTTCGGGCATAATAAGCAATACTTTCCGGCCTGCTACAAATCGACCAAGATAACCACAGGGCGCAGTTTGGCTCGTACATTCGAGCCAGATAGTGTCTTTTTGTAACGGAACACATAGGATTACATGGTTAGTTTGGTTATCAGTAGGGAAATTAGGCATGGTGATTCCCTCATTTGATCCGGCTCCGGCAATAACACATATAGAAGGAATGCCAACACTATTAAACAATGCCATCATGTAATTTGAAAGCGCTTTGCAATCGCCGTAGCCAAGCCTGTCGACTGTTTCGGCGGGGAATGGTTTATACCCTCCAAGTCCCAGTTGTATTCCAACATACCTGGTTCGTTTTTGCATATACTTGTAAAGTGTCTCGATTGCTTTAACCGTATCTTTTATTTCACCAACCATGTTTCTGATTTCGTTTTGCCTGGAATCAGATAGTTGGTCAAGTCCAAGATTCAGTCCTTGTACCCATTTGCCATATTCTTGCCAGGTATTCATTGTCCCTTCAGTCCCTTCATAGATAAATTTGGTCGGCCCCATCACAACTCTGGCAGTTTGGGTATAAAGTTCAGGCGACATTGGTTCATCCCTCCAGGCAGCAATCGAGTCGAGTTCCCATTCGTCGATGTGGTTTTTATTTTCTTTTTTTTCAGTCCTGCAACCCGAAGGCATGTTAACCTCTTTGATGCGTATTTCTAATTTTTCAGGATACGAAACACAAAACGACGATTTTTCGACCGAGAAACGATATTTCTCAATTGGTTGCCAATCAGGATAACCGATCAACCCATTGTACTCAATTTCGTAATTATATTCAACGGTATAAGGATATGTCTTAATCTTAAAATCAGCCAATTTCAATCGTAAATCGTCGTAAAGCTGGCCTGCTTGAGTGTAATTTAAATCCTGAATTGCACTGTTTTTAAGTTTGTCGTCTGATAATCCCGCCGCGTCGTAAATCCTTCCAGAAATTGATTTTATTCTACTCGTTTTATCATAAGGAAGAACCAGTTTCCCAAAACGGTCGCCATTTTCGCTAAGAACGGTGATCACCAGATGCACCTTTTCGCTGGCATTTCCATAGTCGAACAACTCAAATTCGTCGCGGAATTCGCGGCAAACAGCGTAAGCATCTTTTTTCATCGCAGCCGAAATAGTCGATGCCGGATAAAGTGGTTGCTCTTTCTCTTTTCCTGAAAGCGAAACAACGAAAGCCAGTAAAAACCCTATTGAAAATAAAAGCTTGCACTTCATCATTTACTTATCTTTTTTAGGACTATTTGTTCAGCCTCTTTTGCCACAACGATGTTGTAAAATTCCTGAAGATTTTTGTATTCATCAGGCACAAAAAGCGTTTTATCAATGTTCAGGCGCATTGAAAAAGAGATCGTATTTTCATTCTGAACCACTTTATAAATAAACGACCCACCTTTTCCTCCAAGGGCAAACGCCTTGCTTTGCGGAAGTTCTTCCACCTTGTATCCTTCAGGAACAATAAAGTTTAACTGATAAATTTCGGAGGAAGGAACACCATAGTCAGCCGGATATTCGCGGGTTGGCGATGTAAATGGGTTTTTAGTAATCTTGTCAACCAAAACCGGATTGAAATAAATGATATCGGCATCGGGATCGGCATCATTTTGAAGGCTTATCTGGTATTTTTCTTCAATCGGCAAGTAAATGCTGTCGAGATTGTTGTATGAATAATCATTGTATTGAATTTCAGTAGATTTATTCTTTAGCTTATCAAAATACTCCTTTTGACCGCCAGCATCTTTCACCGCTTCGCGAAAGTTGAAAGCGCTAAGACCTGTTTCGGTTGAAATAATATTGCCTTTAAACTTACCATCTTTGAGTTCAATAGAAACCATTGTATTGCTGGCCGATTTAACATTGGTCAATTCAACTTCATCGGCATTGTCTCTTTTCACCAGTCTTCCCTTGCCATTCAGGCAACGATAAGGGATCAGCCCGGCCGGCAGGTTTGGTTCAGTTGCATCGAGCAGAACGGGTGTCCCATTAACAAGAGCGCTTGCAATCACATAATTACAATCGCTTATGGAAGCATGAACCGGAGAAATAATTCCATTGCTTCGGGTACTTAGCAGAACCGGATTGGCATCGAACCCGGCTTCGCGGAGCATGGCAACGAGTAATAAATTAATTTCAGCTGAATTGCCGTTTTTATCGTTGAACGTCTTCCGCAACGATTTGGTGGGCGAGTCGTTTTTATACCCATCCCATTTTACGTTGTGCTGAACGTAGTTATAGAGCGCAATCAATTTTTTCTTCTCATCCGTTTTCCCGGCAACGAGGCTGCTAATTACATCCTTTGCATAATTGGCCGACTTGATCTGGCCGCCAAAATCATCATCGTCGAGCAATTCTCTGGCAATGTCGTTCCATGAAGTGGTATAGCTTTTATATTTTCCGCCAATCCGGTTGTAATCTATTTCCGCTAATTCATATTTTATTTGGGTGGTATAATTATCGAGCGATGTCAGGTAGGGTTCCTCCTTCATCGCGGGAACATTTTTCGCGGAATATTCATAAACATTCGTCGAGTATGTGACCGCATTACTTTCCATCTTTGACATCTCGACATCAACGCCACCTTTTATTTCTGTTGTATTTGTAATAGTTATGTTCTCAGTTCTTGTGGTTAGGTCCTTTGAATTCAAGGGGTAATAGCCCAATGATGTTTGATTGTAAACAAAATATTCGGGATAAATCACTTCGTACTGGCTCCATTTGACCGGAATCAGGTATTGAAATTTCCATTCCCTCAGGTTCCAGAGCAATGTTGAGCGAATTTCGTATTTCAGATCAATTACCGAACCAACCTTCACCGAAGGGAGCGAAAGCCGGGCTTTTTCCCAATATTTATTTTCGCGTTCCTGAAAAACCGATTCTTTCTTCATGTCGGTTTTAACAACTTTTCCATTCTCAAAATTATACGTAACACCTTTAACCGTTCCTAAACCCTCTTTGTTTTGCAGGGAAGAATAAAGCGGAATAGAGAAATTTGCCCATTGGGTACCCGATTGTTTTAATATCTTGATCCTGACAAACCTGACATAACTTAGCATAAATCCATCTTGTTGCTCATATTTAACATACGACTGACCATCATCGAAAAGGATCACTGCTTCGGCAGTAGTATCGGGTTCGTAAACAGTCATTTTCATTTCTTCGTCTGTAACTTTTCCATACTTAACTTTTGGAGCTTCCTGAGCAAATAGCTGATTAATGATAAAAAACGAAACGATTAAAAAGGAGAGTAGATTTTTCATGTTCGATCTGTGATTTTGGGGATGTATAAATGATATTTTATTCTGAAAGTATTTGTTCACCGAAGCAAGGTCTTGGTTCGGGTCGCTGTATTTTCCTGAAGCAGTTGGAATTCATTCTATCTGATATTTTGAATATCATACGAATGTATGAATAAAAAATGATTATGTGTACGAATAAATCAGAAATAATAGAAATTTATGATAAGAAAATAGACCTCTACGAATAGCGGCTGGGGGTAAGTGAAGAGATTTTCGTTCCGAAAAATAGGATCATTGGATACTTATTTATCGTCACGTGTAGTCTTTTGAGCTACAATCAACGACCATCTAATTACTCCATTTGAAAATCAGGTAGCTTACCGGATACTCATTAAATTTAATCCTTCATCCAAAAAAACACGATGTACGAAAAAAATTACACCAGTTGAATTGTTATATTATTTTTAAGTTGTAACTTGCTAGGCATAAACCCACTTAAAACAATATGTCTATGTCATCTACTACCGATTACAACGAACTATTGCCGGTTTTAATGGCAATGAATCCCGCAGATGTTCTAACTCTTAACATCCCTGTTGATGTGTTTGTACAGGAAGCCGAAAATCTTTACCATTGGAGTATCGACGACCAGCAAGCTTTAACAAAAGCCAGCCTCGACTGGAATTTTGTACTCAGCTTACCTGCCCGTGCCGGAGCTTGCCGCGAAGCGCAATCGCTTTGGGTAAAAGAACACAACACTCGTCAGGACGCAGAGCAGGCCTGGAAAGATGAGGCGCCGGCAGCTTTCAATCTGCGCGACCAACTGGTTCACGATTTTCGTTTCGCTTTCCGCAAATCAGATAGCCTGGTTGCCCGGATTGACGAGATTGCACAAGGCGACACCAACTCCGACATGGTGCAGGATTTGAACGACCTTGCTGTTTTGGGCCGTGCGAACGGCGATTTACTGGGAAAAGTCAGTTTCGATTTCTCGCTCATCGACAGAGCGGCTAATCTCTCCGACCATATGGGCGACCTGCTGGGCGCCACCAACGGCGAACGCAAAGAAGACAGCGAAGCCATGCTGATCCGCGACAAAGCCTTCACCTACCTGAAACAGGCCGTTGACGAAATACGCGAATGTGGCAAATACGCCTTCTGGCGCACCCCCGAACGGCTGAAAGGGTACAGCAGCGACTACTGGAAAACGCAAAAGGCCGCTCCCGCCAAACCTACACCAACAACTCCGGTCTAAAAGTGTCAGAACACGATTAAAGGATTAAGAGATTGTTTCCCCAAGCTCGGGTTAGGCACTATCTTAGCCGAATCCAGACTTGGGGATTTAATAAATAATTCTTCTTAACACAATGGATGTAAATGATATAACACGCAAAATAATCGGTTGTGCCATGCAGGTTCACAATACACTTGGCAATGGGTTCCAGGAAGTGATTTATCAGCGGGCGCTGGCCATTGAAATGAATTTGGCCAATCTTTCGTTTGTACGGGAAATGGAAATGCCCATTTTCTATCGGAACGAGCAAATTGGCACCCGACGAGTGGATTTCTTTGTCGAAAATTGTGTGATGCTTGAGTTGAAAGCAATTGAAAAAATTATGGACGTAAACAAGGCACAAGCCATCAATTACCTCGAAGCCTACCACATCGCCGATGGCTTGTTAATCAATTTTGGAGGATTAAGCCTCGATTTCAAACGCCTTTACAACAAGAAAATGGTTAACCCTGCCAATCGAAACTGGTCAGAACACGATTAAAGGATTAAGGGATAAAGGGATTTTTCCACAGATGTGCATGAGTTCGATGATGATTGGAAAAATCATGTCAATCATGCCAATCGAAACAAGTCAGAACACGATTAAAGGATTAAGGGATAAAGGGATTTTTCCATAGATGTGCCTGAGTTCGATGATGATTGGAAAAATCATGTCAATCATGCAAATCGAAACTGGTCAGAACACGATTAAAGGATTAAGAGATAAAGAGATTTTTCCATAGATGTGCCTGAGTTCGATGATGATTGGAAAAATCATGTCGATCATCCAAATCGAAACAAGTCAGAACACGATTAAAGGATTAAGGGATAAAGGGATTTTTCCACAGATGTGCATGAGTTCGATGATGATTGGAAAAATCATGTCAATCATGCCAATCGAAACAAGTCAGAACACGATTAAAGGATTAAGGGATAAAGGGATTTTTCCACAGATGTGCCTGAGTTCGATGATGATTGGAAAAATCATGTCAATCATGCAAATCGAAACTGGTCAGAACACGATTAAAGGATTAAGGGATAAAGAGATTTTTCCATAAATGTGCCTGAGTTCAATAATGATTGGAAAAATCATGTCAATCATGCAAATCATTAAAATCGTGTTCAGACAATTGCTGAAACCCGCAGCGGGACGGCTTCCTAACCAGCGGGACGCCCAGAATTTCAGCGGGACGGCAATTTCCACCAGCGGGACAGCAAAAACTTCAGCGGGACGGTGATTTCTACCAGCGGGACGGCGAAAAACTCAGCGGGGCGAGTGGTGGCGGGCATTTGCGCGAAAACGAGAATAAAATTTTGCATTAAAGGTGGATTTTCAATCCAAATGGTCAAAACAAATTTTTAATACGTTCCTTATGGCAAAAATCAATGTACAACAAACCGATGTAACCATCCTGCAAATCAACGAAACAGATTACATTTCGCTGACAGATATTGCAAAATATAAAACAACTGATCCTTTTATTGTCGTTTGTAACTGGATGCGTAACCGCAATACGATTCAATACCTGGGAATTTGGGAAACTTTATACAATCCGAATTTTAAACCTATCGAATTCGATAGGTTTAAAACGGAAGCAGGACTAAATGCCTTCACCATGTCGCCTCAAAAATGGATAGACTCAACCAATGCCAGAGGGATTGTTTCTAAGTCGGGCCGTTATGGTGGCATGTTTGCATAAGGATATTGCTTTCAAGTTTGCCGCCTGGATTTCGATAGAGTTTGAACTGTATTTCATCAAAGAATTCCAGCGCCTCAAAGAAGAGGAGCAAAAACAATTGGGATGGACGGCCAAACGTGAACTGGCAAAAATTAACTACCACATACACACCGATGCCATCAAACAGCATTTAATACCTGCTGAACTAACCAAAGAGCAAACGTCGGTGGTTTACGCCAGCGAAGCCGATGTGCTGAATGTGGCGCTTTATGGTATCACCGCCAAACAATGGCGCGAAGCAAACCCTGAATTGAAAGGGAATATCCGCGATTATTCAACCATTAACGAGCTGATTTGCTTGTCGAACATGGAAAATATTAATGCCGTTCTCATCAACGAAGGCTTGCCTCAACAAGAACGGTTGGTCCGTTTGAACAAAATTGCCATCCAGCAAATGCTGGTACTAGCCAATGTCGAAAATCGCAAAATGCTGAAATAGGCTAGCCACCCTCATCACTGCTCCTTCGGATATACCTTTTTTGCCAAGAATTTATAATCCGAACAAAAGGACTGGTTGAAATCGTGATCGTAAAGGTAATCGGATCACAGATCCGTAATCAAATGGTGCTGATTGCCGTTAACAACAGCAGCTTTGAACAGCATGGCTTCAATCCGAAGGAGCAGAAGCATTTGTGCATTTCACCCTTACAGGGTTCCAAATCCTTACAGGGTGAAATAAACCCATCGAATAAATTGTATATTTAAATTGATTAACCTAAATTTGTTCGTAATAACAGTTATGTTTTATTCAATCTGACCCTGACAGTTTTTTCTAAACCTAAATTTTATTGAAAATGTACCGCTATAAGCACACCTTGCTAACAAATAGGATTTTTACAAATAAAATTTAATTGAAATACTAACGATACACACTCCCAAAAAATAACTAGAGCAAACCTAAAATTAACGTCATGAAAATTAAATCTTTACCTTTGATTATTGTTGTTTTTTTGACTTTTTTTTCTGTTACATTGAATGGTCAGACTTTCGAGAAAAAAGAGGCCGTGAAAAAAGTGGCCGGAAGCAAATTAGTAAAACTTGATGAAACATCAAAAAGCATTAAGTTCATTCAATTGAGAGACGATTATCTCTATTCTTCAAAAAGTAAAGCCACCTGGCTAAACAAGTCTCTGAAATTCACAAAAAATCACAACGCCAATATCTTAAATGAAGAAGTTGACAAGAATGGATCTACCCACACAAAATATCAAATTTCCTTTAAGGATATTCCTGTTGAAGGTTCTGTATATATAGTGCATTCGAAAAACGGTAGGATTGAATCGGCCAATGGTAATTACCTTCAGGGACAAAATATCTCTGTTACACCTTCCTTAAGTGAAAGAGAAGCTTTTGACAAAGCTGTAAAATATGTACATGCAAAAAAATATTTATGGGAATCGGATAATAGTCAAATGCCAACAGGAAAATTAACCATCCTGACTGTTGATACTACTTACCTATTAACTTATAAATTTGATATTTATGCTATTGAACCATTGAGTAGGCAGTATGTATTTGTAAATGCAAATTCAGGAGCAGTTGTTAAAACGTTGAACAGGATACACTTCATTAATAGCGATGGAATAGCTAAAACGATGTATAATGGAACCGTTTCGATTAAAACAGATTTGAACAAAGGCTCTTATCGTTTAAGAGAAACGGGAAGAGGCAATGGTATTGAGACCTATAATTTACATCATGGGGTTGACTACACCAAAGCAACTGATTTTATTGATACCGACAATAATTGGACAGACACAATAGATTATGACCAGGCGGCCACCGATGCTCATTTTGCAGCAGAAGCTACTTACGATTATTATTATTTAAAATTTGGAAGGAATTCATTTGATAATAAAGGCAGTAAAATTATGAGCTATGTCCATTATAAGCATAACTTTAACAATGCTTTTTGGGATGGTACCTGTATGACTTATGGCGATGGTGATGGTATAGACTATTTACCATTCACCCCGATAGAAATAGTGGCGCATGAAATAACTCATGGAGTTACAGAACATTCTGCTGATTTGATTTATTCAGAAGAATCCGGGGCATTAAATGAATCATTTAGCGATATTTTTGGTACTGCTATCGATTTTTATAAAAACCCTAAAACTGCTAATTATTTAATGGGTGATGCAATGTCGCCAACGCATACAGCATTTAGAAGTATGCAAAACCCAAACGATTATGGGGATCCTGACACCTACAAAGGGCTTTTTTGGGATCCCGATCAGGAAGTTCATAATAATAGCGGCGTTCAGAACTACTGGTTTTATTTATTGTGCGAAGGCGGTACAGGAACCAATGATTTAGGCAATACTTTTAGTGTGCAAGCTATCGGAATGGAAAACGCGGCGCAAATAGCCTATCGAAACCTAACCGTATATCTAACCCCATCATCAACTTATGCTGATGCCAGGTTTTATTCCATTCAATCGGCTATTGATTTGTTTGGAGAATGTTCGCCTGAAGTAATGGCAGTAACCAATGCATGGTATGCTGTTGGGGTTGGTGATCAATACTCTAATAGCGTGATCGCCGATTTTATGACATCGAAAATGAATGCCTGTGATATACCGGCGCAAATTCGTTTTTATAACAAAAGCGCCAACGCTTCATCTTATTTATGGGATTTTGGAGACGGTGGAACCGATACGACAAGCAACCCAATTCACACATTTAAAAATACCGGAAACTATTTAGTTAGGCTCATTTCAAACGGGAGAGCTTCTTGTAGCAATACCGATACAACTAAAAAGACAATTACGATATCGAAGGTTCAATCGCCCATTTCGTCTAGTTGTTCGCCACGCACTTTAAATCCTGGTACTGGCGGTATTTATTCGTTTCAATTTAATACGATTAATAAAACCAGCAACGGGTCCGGTGACAATTATCAGGATTATACCTGTACGGATACAACCACGATTGCTGAAGGGCGGAAATACAAAATTGCGGTTAAAGTTGGAATTGACAACCCTGAAAATGTTTATGTATGGCTGGACTTGAATAATAACGGAAAATTTGAGGATGCCGGAGAATTGATCTATCAGAAAAATAAAGTTTCCAAATATTGTACCGATTCGCTTATTATTCCGGCAGGAGCCATCTATAACATCCCTTTACGATTAAGAGTCGGTACCGATTATGCAACCTATCCATTAACCGATGCCTGTACAGATAGCAAATATGGGCAATTTCAGGATTACACCCTTTATGTGAGACAGAACACATCTTTACCTTCGGTAAATTTTAGTTCTAATAGAAAAAACATAATAGGTGGGGATACCATTCAATTTAAAGACAACACGTTGAACTTGCCCACCTCGTGGACCTGGAGCTTCCCTGGTGGTTCTCCTTCTACATCAACCTTGCCAAATCCGAAGGTTGTTTATAATACTTCTGGCAATTACGATGTTACGCTGACAGCTTCTAATTCAAAAGGGACAAATAGCATTACTAAAAAGGGGTATATTACTGTCACTACACCAGCGCCGTTAGGACTTAGCGCAATTATAAAAAATCAGACAACCGGAGAGGTTGATTTAAAATGGTCATCAATCAATGATATTAATGTTTATGAGGATTTTGAGGATGGCATTGCTGATAATTTTACATATTCTGACACCTGTTTTACGGTTGAAAATGGTTATCTGAAAGCTTCAGGAATTGCGGATAATAAATGGAAAAAAGCAAGGCTGGAAAAAGATTTTCAGGATTTTTTATTGGAGTACAAATTTCAACAGGTTCAAGGAGATCCTAATTATTCCATGGGTTCCTTTATCAGAGCGAATGGATCTCTGAATGGGAAAGATGCAAATGGATACCTAATTAATGTCTTACCTGATGGAGCATACTCAATGTGGAAGGTGATTGACGGTAATTATATCAACCTTATCCCATGGAAAACCACTACTGCGATTAATACAACAGAAGGAGCATGGAACATAGTAACTATTAATGCTGTTGGAAACACTATTAAAGTATATATTAATGGTCAATATGTTGATGAATTTAGTGATGATACATTTGCTTCCGGAAAAATAGATTTAGGTAGTTATTTCGGGCAACCCTATAACTATGATGTTCGCTGGGATTACATGAATGTCATCACAACAGGAACCTCGCTTACATCGTTAAATTTACCCAAAGCCACCAATGCAATCATAGCTGGAGCGGATGACAGAAATTTTACAGAACATCCTTTGGTTAGCCTAAGAAATAATATTGTTGAACCCAAAGGAATCATCTCTCAATTAAAAAGTATCCGAAGCGCTGATGTACTTTCTTACTATAAAATTTACCGGGATAGTTTATTAATAAAAACAACAAACAATACTGCCTATACCGATACATTACCAAAGAATGGCATCTACAAATACTTTGTTACAGCTAAGTTCGACGACAAAGAATCGAACCCTACGAATAAGGTTACTGTTAACTGGGGGCAATCGAAACCCTTACCTGGTGAAAACTGCTCAAATGCCCAGGATTTGGCAGCTTTGACCAGCCCTTATGCCGGAAGTACCATTGGTTATAAGCAAGATTTCAATTTTTGTAATATGGGATCGGCACCCGATCGAATATTCTATATCAAAGTTCCCGGTAACTACTCGCTTGAAATTGGGCCACAACAGACTGATTTCGATATGGTGTATTCTATTCGGGTAGGGGGAAATTGTCCCGGCGATACAGAAATAGTCTGTGGTGATGAACCTAACGATCAGATTTACACCTATAAAAACACGACTGATTCTGAGCAGAATCTTTACTTTATTATCTCCGGATACTATGGAGATTCCGGAAACTTTAATCTTTTCTGGAAATTTTCACCTATTGCGAAGCCCGTTGCGAGTTTTACAGCCAACACAACAATGATCAGTCCCGGGTCATCGGTGATTTTTTCCAATTCAACAAAAGAGTTTAGTACCAGTTGGAAATGGTCATTCGATGGAGGAAATCCCTCCACCTCTAAATTACAGAATCCCACTGTCGCTTACGATTCTATTGGAAATTATGATGTGAAATTAATAGTGTCGAACTCGTTAGGGACCGATTCCATTATTAAAACTTCCTACATCAATGTAACAAACCAGGCGTATTGCACCTCGGGTTTAGGAGGAAATGGAGAATGCCCCGGCGATATTACTGCTGTTTCGATTAAAGGTACTACGCTAAACAATATTAATCATAGCAATTGTACAACTTCCAGTAATAGTACCTATGGTTTATACCCTACCATTGGCAATACAACAGCTACAATTAAGGCAGATACTACCTACCAATTAAGTGTGACAACATCCTATGCTGATAAAATATCGGTTTGGATAGATTATGACAAAAATGGCTCTTTTGAAACTTCAGAATGGACACAGGTAGCCACTTCGTCAGTACCCGATAAACCGAGTACTGTAAGTGTTAAGATACCTCCAACTGCTTTGTCAGGGGAAACGAGGATGAGAATCAGAAGTAACTTTTACCTGGGGACGAATGGTGCTGAGGATGCTTGTTCTAATTTTAACTCTGGTATTACCGAGGATTACACTGTTTTGATAACGAATGTTCCCAAAAGTCCAATTGCCGACTTTACCGTGAAACAAACATTGGTAGTTGACGAAAATGTTGTGTTTTCCGATTTTTCTATTGGCTCTCCAACTTCCTGGCGATGGTCGTTTCCGGGAGGTGAGCCATCAAGTTCAACTTTACAGAACCCGGTTGTCAGATATGGTAAAGCTGGCACTTATGATGTAAAGTTAGTCGTAACCAATTCATTAGGCACTGATTCTATTGTCAAAACAGGATTTATTGCAGTTACTCTACCTAAAAAACCTGTTGCCGACTTTATTGCCAATCTTACAAGTATTGTAACGGGTTCGCAGGTGAGCTTCTTTGATAATTCTACCAATAAACCTACATCCCGGAAATGGACATTTGATGGGGGAACACCTTCGACATCGACTACAAATAATGCATCAACAACGTATAATATTGCCGGGACATACAATGTGAAATTAGTTGTTTCAAATGCAGGTGGCGCTGATTCGATTATTAAAACCGGGTATATTACTGTAACAATACCCCAAAAACCTGTTGTCAATTTTTATACAAATACAACGAATGCAATTGCAGGCTCCAATGTGTGTTTTCACGATAGTTGTTTAAATAATCCAACGTCATGGCAATGGACATTTGATGGAGGAACACCCTCTACCTCTACAGAAAAAAATCCGTGTATTAAATATACTATTCCTGGCACTTATGATGTAACGCTAACAGCGACCAATGCCTTGGGTACCGACTCACAGATTAAGAAAGGTTATATGACAATACTCACGGCACCCAAACCTAATGCCAGTTTTACTGTAAATACACGAAATGGAGTAACAGGATCGTATATTTATTTCAGAGATATTTCTTCCAATTTTCCCACATCATGGAAATGGACCTTTACCGGAGGGACCCCTTCAATTTCAACCTCAAGTTATGATTCTGTTATATACAAGAATCCGGGAACTTACGATGTTAAATTGGTAGCCTCAAATGCCAGTGGTTCTGATTCAGTCATAAGCAAAGGTTATATCACCATATCAATACCGACTAAACCTATTGCTGATTTTATGACTTATAGCAGAAATACTGAAGCAGGATCTTCTATAAGTTTTCATGATAAGTCATTAAACAATCCAACAGCCTGGAAATGGACATTTGATGGAGGAACACCTTCTACCTCGACAGAAAAAAATCCAAGTGTCACATATAACACTATAGGCTCTTATGATGTTAAGCTAATTGTGACAAATTCAGCTGGAAGCGATACCATAATAAGGAAAAAATATAGTGTGGTGTTGCCGCTAACTGTGCCAGTAATTGATTTTACCGTAGATACAAGAAATCCGGAAGTTAATTCGGATATTACATTTACAATAATTACAAATTCTTCCATATCATACCTGAGATGGACATTTGAAGGAGGAACACCTTCTACCTCTTCGGCGTACAATCCAATTATTAGGTACAGCAAATCTGGTATTTATGATGTGAAATTTGTCGCAGGAAATGCAGTAGGACGCGATTCCATAGTGAAAAAGCAATATATTACCGTTATTCCTCCTCCGGCACCAATAGCCAGCTTTTATGCCAATAAAACAACTGTACTAAAAACATCAACTGTAGCTTTTATTTGCAATTCTGGCAATTCGACCTCCTGGAAATGGACATTTCCTGGGGGAAAGCCTTCAACATCTAAAGAGCGTAATCCTTCAATTGTATATAATACTCTCGGTTCCTTTGATGTAAAATTGGTAGTGCTAAATGAAACTGGTTCCGATTCTATTACACAAACAGGATACATTAATGTAGTGTCACAGCTAAAGCCTGAGGCTAATTTTTTTGTAGCCAAGACCAGTGTTCAATTAGGATCAAAAGTTTCTTTTCTCAATACCTCTCTGAATAATCCAACTTCATTTAAATGGGAATTTGAGGGCGGAACTCCTTCCATTTCTACTTCGAAAAATCCTTTTATAACATATAACACACCTGGTGTCTATGATGTAAAACTAATTGTATCAAATGATGCAGGTTCTGATTCTATTACAAAGGCAGGCCAAATTTCTGTTATAAATCCAGATTTTAAAGCCAATAATGCTGTTGCCTGTCAAAATGAGAGTATTCAATTCACAGATTTAACCAATGGCAATCCAAATTCATGGAATTGGTTATTTCCCGGAGGAATCCCAGCGAGTTCCAATTTGAAAAGCCCAACAGTTGTATATCGTGAGGCAGGTGCAAAAACCATATCACTAACTATAAATGGAACATTTAAAGTAACAAAGACTAATTTTCTGGTTGTTACTAAAAAGCCGATTGCCCATATTGACCTGATTGATAATAAACTTGTTTCTGATAATCAAATGGGAAACCAATGGTACTCATTATCTGATGGAATCATAAAAGAGGCTACTGCCCAAACCTTTATACCCACAAAGAATGATAACTATTTTTTAATTGTTACTATTGATGGCTGTAGCTCTGGAAATTCAGACACATTAAACTATATAGTTACTGATAGTAAGAATTTGAGTCTTGATGAACAACTAAATATTTATCCTTTACCTGTAAAACAATTCCTAAACATAGAAAGCAGCTCAGAAATTGAATCAATTGAGGTTTTTGGAATTGCAGGAAATGTGATTATAAAACAAGTAAACATTAAATCTAAAAACCATATACTGAATATGAGCCCATGCAGTCCTGGTACTTACATTTTAAAGGTGTTCCTTCCAAGAACTCCAGAGATACCTGTTGTTCGAAAAATAATAAAAAGCAATTGATTACAGATGCAAATTCTAAAAAAAGCGTAACAATGAAAAAGATGGAGGTACTGTAAAGACCTCCATCTTTCATAATCATTATAAAATCTAATCCTGCTTTTCCTGGATATGCACAAAGTTTGCATCCTCTGGTGACGATTTGCAATCGTCACCTTTTAACCAAGGATTTATAGTCCTAACAAAAGAACTGCCTGAAATCGTGATCGTAAAGATAGTAGGATCACAAATCCGTAATCAAATGGTGCTGATCAAATCAGCATCAGCAGCTTTGAACAACATGGTTTCATATCTGAAGGAGCAGAGTGTAACCATCCTGCAAATCAACGATACGGATTACATTTCGCTAACCGTTATTGCAAAATTTAAAAGCAACGATCCGACGGATGTAATTGCGAACGGGATGCGTAATCGCAATACCAATGAATACCTCGGTGTATGGGGAACATAATACAATCCGAATTTTAAACCTATTGAATTCGATGGGTTTAGAATTGAGATTGGGTTGAATGCCTTCACTAGGTCGCCGCCAAATTTTTACATCTGACAGGTTTCAAAAACCTGTCAGATGTAAAAAGCCGCGAAGAATCGCCGTAAGCTCACATTTTACCGCATATTATTCCGAAATCTCCTTATTTTTGCACCGAACAAAAAAGAATCAAAGATGTACAGAACACATACATGCGGCGAAATACGCATCAATCATCAGGGTTCGGAAGTAACCCTTGCTGGCTGGGTTCAGCGTGTCAGGAACCTGGGCGGAATGACTTTTATCGATCTTCGCGACCGCTACGGCATTACCCAATTGGTTTTCGACGAAAAAACGGAGCAATCGGTTGCTGAATTGGGCAACCAACTTGGTCGCGAATATGTGGTTCAGGCTAAAGGAATGGTTCGCGAACGGAGCAGCAAAAACAAAAATATACCAACCGGCGAAGTCGAATTGGCCGTAACTGCTTTAAATATTCTGAATAGTTCGGAGACCCCGCCGTTTACAATCGAAGACGAAAGCGATGGCGGCGACGAAATACGCATGAAATACCGCTACCTCGATTTGCGCCGCGCTCCGGTTCGCGATACCTTGATTTTGCGCTCGAAGATGGCCCACGCCACTCGTTCGTACTTAAATAATCAGGATTTTATCGAGACCGAGACCCCGGTTTTGATCAAATCGACTCCGGAAGGTGCCCGCGACTTTGTAGTTCCTTCTCGCATGAATCCCGGCGAATTTTACGCTTTGCCACAATCGCCGCAGCAGCTCAAACAATTGCTGATGGTGGCAGGGTTCGACCGCTACTACCAAATCGTAAAATGTTTCCGCGACGAAGATTTGCGTGCCGACCGTCAACCTGAATTTACACAGATCGACTGCGAAATGTCGTTTGTGGAACAGGAAGATATCCTGAATATATTCGAAGGTCTGACCAAATACCTGTTTAAAGAAATCAAAGGCATTGATATTACCGAATTTCCACGCATGCCTTATTCCGAAGCCATGGGAAGCTACGGATCGGACAAGCCGGACATTCGCTTCGGAATGAAAATAAAAGACCTGACCGCTTTGGCTAAAGGCAAAGGATTTTCGGTATTCGACGATGCTGCATTTATCGGTGGAATTTGTGCCGAAGGATGCTCGGAATATACACGTAAACAGTTGGATGCATTGACCGAATGGGTGAAACGTCCTCAGGTTGGCGCCAAAGGATTGGTTTACGTGAAAGTCAATACCGACGGCACGATCAAATCGTCGGTTGATAAATTTTATAGTGCTGATGAACTTCGTAAATGGGTTGAAGTGTTTGGCGCCAAACCTGGCGATCTGCTTTTAATCCTTTCGGGAGTAAAAGAGAAGATGCTGAAAGCCATTGGCGACATGCGTCTGGAAATGGCCAACCAGCTTGGATTACGTGATAAAAACGTGTTTCAGCCATTGTGGGTAGTCGATTTTCCATTGCTCGAATGGGACGAAGAAACCGCCCGTTTTTATGCCATGCACCATCCGTTTACCGCACCAAAACCCGAAGATATTCCGTTGCTCGAAACCAATCCGGGAGCCGTTCGTGCCAATGCCTACGATTTGGTGATTAATGGCGTTGAAATTGGTGGAGGTTCTGTTCGTATCTTCGAAAAAACACTTCAGGCAAAAATGTTTGGCTTACTTGGATTTACACCAGAACAGGCTGAATATCAGTTTGGATTCCTGATGAACGCTTTCAAATTTGGCGCTCCGCCTCATGCCGGTATCGCTTTCGGTTTCGATCGTTTGACTTCGATGTTTGCCGGGCTTGAAAGCATACGCGACACCATCGCCTTCCCGAAAAACAACTCAGGTCGCGATGTGATGATGGATAGTCCTTCCATCATTTCGCCGGAACAGTTGGACGAACTGAACCTGTTGGTAAACCTGAAAGAAAAGAAGTAAATTTTCTGAAAATAACTGAAAAGGCGACTTTCTCATTAGCAGAAAGTCGCCTTTTTATGATGTAGGAATCGGTTTTTAATATTTTTGCAGATCTGTAAAAATAAACTAAATTTAAAAGTTCGATTAATGAAACTAACGACCTGTTCAATTGACTAAATCAATTACATCCTGGTTGATCATCTTTCTGATTTTTACTTCAGTTATCAGATCATTTGGATTTGCTTCTCCCAAAGAAGTCAAAAATGTGCTGCTTATAAACTCCTATCACCAGGGATATTTATGGACCGATAGTTTGACCTCAGGAGTTATAAGCGCATTAAAATTAAATCATGAAATTACATTACATATTGAATACCTGAACTCGAAACAATTTGGGAAATCGAATTTTGAGCTCGAAAAAAATTATTTCAAGGCTAAATATTCTGAAATTTCGTTCGATGGAATCCTGGTGACGGATAACGATGCACTCGATTTTGCCTTCCAATACGACAAGGAACTTTTTCCGAATAAACCGATTGTATTTGCAGGTATTTCAAATCCGGAGGATTATCCACTTCGTGATTCGCAATATTATGGTTTTACTGAAACAGTAAATACAGATGGTGTATTGGATTTTGTAAAAAAAACATTGCCCAATGCCAAACGTTTGCTGATTTTATGCGACTTAACAACTACTGGCCTGATTTATCGAAAAGAATTTATAAAACAGGCTGGCCAGATTAAGGATTTTTCAGTCGTTTTTCCTGAAGTAATTGATCTGGATTCAATTTACAGGATGGTAAGTTCGGCGAAGGATTATGATGCAATTTATTATATTGGAATAGGGACTGATAAAAATGACAGGTTAATTGATTTTGTTTCCTTTCTTGACTCGGTTTGTCAACTTGTAAAGGTTCCATTGTTTACCAACGATCCGATATTTAATGGAAAGGGAGTTGTTGGAGGAATGTATCAGAGCGGGAAAAGACAAGGACAGGGGGCAGCACGTTTACTTGTTCAGTTAATGGATTCAAACGCTCAGAAACCAGCGAGACGATACTTCGCAACCGAGTTAGATTATTTCTTTGATCGTAAAGTACTTGATAAATACGACATTCCACTGAACCGGATACCCAAAGATTCAAAAGTAATAAACAAAAAATACACCTGGAATAAGGAGAATTTTATATTCCTGATCGTTGTCATGATGATTTTGATCTTTGTGGTAGTTGTGTTGTCGATAGTGAACCGGAGAGTTAAAATGGAGCAAAAAAGAAGCAACAGTCAACTTCTTGAAATAGAGACACAAAAAAATAAATTGGAAGAAGCTTCTGAACATCTCAACCGGGTGATAAGAGAACAGGAGTTAACAAACGAGCAATTAAAACTGACAAACATAAATTTATTTGAAGCCAAGAAAAAGGCCGAAGAATCGGACAATCTGAAATCGGCTTTTTTGGCCAATGTGTCGCATGAGATTCGCACTCCGCTGAATTCGATTGTAGGTTTTTCTTCTTTGCTGAGCGATAATGATTTAAGCGAGGAAACCCGGATTTCGTATATTGAACTGATCGAATCAAATACCGAATCGCTTCTTGTTCTGATTGATGAAATTATCGATCTGTCGAAGATTGAAGCACAGCAACTTACCATCAAAGAGCAAAACTTCAGCATCGATGCATTAATGACCGAATTGTTCCAAATTTTCAGTCACGGTCAAAAAGACACCAAGGTTGAATTGCGTCAATGCAAAGTTTCGGACAACAAAGAATTGTTTGTTTATTCCGACAGGGTGCGTATCAAACAGATATTTATTAACCTGTTATCCAATGCCTTCAAATTTACCGATTCGGGATTTATTGAAATGGGCTACCGTGAAGCGGAAGACAACAAAATTCAGTTGTATGTCAGCGATTCAGGAATAGGGATTAAGGAAGAACATCAAGAAGTCATTTTCGATCGGTTCAGGAAACTAAATAGCGATGGAAACCGGATTTATCGGGGAACTGGTCTCGGGCTGGCCATTACGAAGAAACTGGTTGAATTGCTGGGTGGTAAAATCTGGATCGAATCGGAGCCAGGCAAGGGATCTGTATTCATTTTTACGTTGAAAAATCTTGAGTTAAAGGACTCTAGCGCATAAAAAAACCAGCACAAGCTGGTTTTTTGCAATTCTATTTTCTTTTTAGCGCTTAAAAAAATCCAAGTTCAAGTCGGGCTTCTTCGCTCATCATCGATTTATCCCAAACCGGATCAAAAGTCAGTTCCACCTCAACATCTGTCACATTTTCGACGGCCAGGGCAGCCTGACGCACATCCTCGACCAGCATATCGGCCACCGGACATCCGGGCGAAGTCAGAGTCATAATGATATTTGCCTTGTTTGTATCGTCAATATCAATGTTATAGATCAATCCAAGATCATAAATGTTAACCGGTATTTCCGGATCATATACGTCTCTGAGTCCTTCAATTATTAAATCAATTCTGGTATCCATCACTCCTTCTCCTTTCCTGAAATTTTTTGATATGCAACAGCATAGAGTTTAATTTGTTTCATCATTGCCAATAATCCATTTGAGCGGGTGGGCGAGAGGTGTTGTTTCAGGCCAATTGCGTCGACAAAGAATAATTCATTTTCAATGATTTCTGCTGGAGTCCGGTTCGAAACAACCCGTAGCAACAAAGCGACCAGTCCTTTTACAATTACCGCATCACTTTCGCCCCTGAATACGATTTTCCCATCCACGAAATCTGAAACCAGCCAAACCCTCGATTGACAACCTTTAATCAGATGCTGGTCGGTTTTCTCCTTCGGATCCAGGTCTTTCAGGTCGTTTCCCAGTTCTATCAAGTAACTGTATTTATCCATCCAATCTTCGTAGACCGAAAATTCCTCAATAATTTCCTGCTGTATTTCGTTTATAGTCATGAACAAAAGTATAAAGGGGTCAAATGTCGTTATTTTTTTTTCTGCAAAAACAAATTTTACGGAATAAAATGCCCAATCCATTTTTCAATATAATTAATTCGTAACTTTAAATGATAATTTGTTCTAATACAAAATACACTTCATAAAACATTTAACCATGGAAACATTAGCTGGATCGCAAACAGAAAAAAATTTACTGAAAGCACTTGCCGGGGAATCGCAGGCCCGCAATCGTTATGATTTTTTTGCCAAAGTAGCCATAAAAGAAGGATTGGAGCAAATTGCTGCCCTGTTCGAAGAAACTGCGCTGAACGAACGTTCGCACGCCAAACAGTTTTTTAAACAGTTGGAAGGTCGTCCGGTAGAAATTACTGCTACTTATCCGGCCGGAAAAATCGGAACAACTTTAGAGAACCTGAAAGCCGCTGCGGATGGCGAAAACGAAGAATGGACCGAATTGTATCCTGAATTTGCCCGCATTGCTGACGAAGAAGGTTTCAAACGAATCGCTTTGCTCTTCAGATCGATTGCGAAAGTTGAACAGGCGCACGAAAAACGCTACCGTAAATTGTATGAAAATCTGGAAGAAGGGAAAGTGTTTGAACGTGAAGGAAAGGTTGTATGGAAATGCCGGGTATGCGGCTTCCTGCACGAATCGACCAAACCACCTTTGAAATGCCCCGTTTGCGAACATCCGCAAGCTTATTTCGAAATTGAAGCTGACAATTATTAGTCATCAAAAAAAAGGAAAATGGAAAAGAGGAAGATGATTCTAAATAGTTCATTGATTATCAACGATATATTCTTTAGAAAATGATCTAAAGGAGTTGATAATCAATGAACTTATCTTTTTTCGGAAGGTGCTCAAATCCTGAAAAGGTAGATTGAAGCATTCAGAAAAAACTAAAAAGGGATTTTTAATCGAACTTGCGTTTGATAAACCATCTGTCCCAAAGGTTAAAGCTACAGTTCAGTTTGATGAATTTTTCCTGAACGAGATTGTCAGTTTTCGTTCCACGAGTTCCCAATTCGAACGAGAAATTTGCGTAACTACGGTCTTTTCGGATGGGTAGTCCTACTCCAAATGTCAATGCCTGCTCATGAATCTGGTTGTTGTAAATTTGTAGATATCCGCTTTCGTACCGGTACCCTAAGCGATATCTGGCTACCTGGCGTGTAATTTCCGGATCGTTTTTAGGTGCAAACTCAAGTCCAGTGCGAAAACTGTTGTTTATGCAAAGTTTACTTGAGCTGATCTTCAAAATGGCTTTTTGCCAGTCACTCCGTTTATAATCAAAGGTGGCAACCCATTTTGAATCGTATAAATAGCTGATTCCGATGCCAATGTCTAATGGAAGTTTCATTGCCCCGGATGACTTTACGTTGTTGGACACAACTTCCGATGAGGTTCCTGTTTTTGTAATATTTGTGGATGTTGACGAATTCAAATTGCTACTCAGTCCGGCAACACTACCAAAAATGATGCTCGATTTTGGTGAGAGTTGTAGGCTTATTTGTGTTGCAAGATTGAAATAAGTTCCTGAATATTGGACATTATCTACTTGTGAAAGAGTATATGAGGAAGTAGAAACCGCAATACTTTGTTCGTTTGTTTGTGCAACATTACCCCAAATAAAGCCGGTTTTTGCTCCCATTGAGATATTTTTTGAAAGTTTCCAAGCCAACATTCCGGCAGCCTCACTCAGTCCTCCAGTACCTTCATAAATTGACGGATAAGTAGTTGAGGTTCCTTCGATCGTTTTTGTGGTGTAAATACTATAACCTACACTACTTTTTGGGTTTAGCGAAATTCCACCAAACAGTTTTTTCGATATTGGAAATGCCATCTGTAACCAACTTAGATTTCCATCCTTAACGTTCACACTTTTCGAAGAGTTTTCAAGTTTCGTATATTTATAGTTCAGGCCCATGTCCAGGATAAAACTCTGTGGGTCAATGGCAGTTAACGAGGCTGGGTTTGATGTATTCAGAAACAGGTTTGAGCGTAGTGCAATCCCGGTTTGCCCCATGGCCGTGTTTCTTCCTCCCGACGACATTTCAAGTTCGCCTATCCCGAATCCAGAGTAAGGAGAACTCGTGTTATTTTGGGCCAAAAGAGTTATTCCTGAAATCGTTATCAGAAAAGAGAAGATTATTTTTTTAAAGTTCATACCTTTTTTTTAATTGTGGTAATAATAAACATTCAGTTTAGGTGAGTATATTCCTGAGTTTAATCCGCCCAAAATAACCTGGCCGACTGTTTTTTTTGCGCTTGCCGACCCATAACCGATCATCAGCGACCGTTTTTTTGTTTCTAGTTCTTCTTTCAGTTCAGTATCGATGAAACTACTGATATCGATTTCGTAATACACCGTTTTTTCTACCTCATTATTGACTCTTAATAAGGCATAAGTGTATTGTGTCGTACTTCCGGGCAAAGTTACCTGTCCAATTAAGTGGTTTTTGCGGTCGGCGCTGTATACATAGAGCGAATCGGGCAAGCTGCTTATGCTGCTATATGTACCTTTAACTGGGTATATGCGCAAGGTTGCACCAATAAAAGCCGAGTTGGTTCCCATCTGCAACAATTTATCGATATATGGGATTTGTATTTTCGAAAAAATCTGAACACCTGATTGGGCCAATATCAAATTATTTGTCAGTTTCGAGTCTCGTTCATTATTTGTATTCGAAATTCCATCAAGCAAACTGTTTGATGAATCGTCGAATAACTGATTGAAATAAATGCCACTGGTGTAAAATGAAAATTTGTAGTATAAATCGGATATGTCGGTCGGATTGGACTTTAAATGATAATACAACCTGATTTGTGGTCTGGTTTTATTATTGCTTGAAGTTGTACTACTTGAAGATGTGCTACTTGAGTTTGATTGGGAATCGGTTGTGCGAAATCCGACAACTGCCCCTTTTACATTTGTTTGTGATTTGATGACCAGTCCATAAAAAAATTTATTGAATAAAGTTTGCGTGGTAATCGTGTCACTCTTCTCTTTTATCATTTTGGTCAACTGGGAACCTAGTATGTCCGAAAGCCTGATAGAGACTTCTTTATGTGAGTTTGGGCGTGGTTTCAGGTTAATTGAACCAATTGGGGTGCTTTTGTACGCAAACTCGCTTGTAGAATACAGACTGCCGTCGTTGTCAAGTTTCATTTCTTCCTGAAGTTGATGTATGCTAAAGGTTTGAGTAACGGTTGTGTCTCCTGAATAATAGGTGTCGTAGTTCAGGACCAGATTTAGCGAGTCGAATACAATTTCAGTATTCGTAATATTGTCATCAAAACTTAGTTCCATAAACGCATTGGAATTTTTATAACCTGAAAAAGAGTTGTAATTGCAACCGACAACGAAACGACCAGAAGAATTGGTAATAATCGAATCAAATTTGACTGACGAACTTTGAAATGTTAAGGTATCGATCATTACAACGGCCTTGGTATCATTAATAAAGTTTTCGCCCACCACAAAGTCCTCTATAGGCGAAGTGGAACACGAAAAGCAGAAAATTAGAAACAGGAAACTTAAAATTTGAAATGTTTTCATTCAGTTTTCAGGATTATATAATTTGGCGAATGTAGACGTGATTCTTAATTTTATGAATTAAAATATACTTACCGACCAAAACTCCCGACATAAACTTTTACCGGTCTGTTTGTTTACTGGTTAAGTAATTGTGAATTAGCATGTAGTATGCTAATCTGTATTTATTCGGTAATTCGTAAATTCCGATGAATCGGGTACGTCGATAAAAAAGTCCTGTCCGTCGATTGATCGGCTTTGTTTGTATGCATTTGCTTTTAATCCTCTGCAAAGGCATGTAGTTTTGAAGCTCAAATTTGTAAAACAGAGAGCTATGAAAACATGGTGGACAATGGTTTTAGGATTGTTCCTTTTAGTCGGATGTAATAAGAGTGACGATGATCCGCTTGGAAATTGGGTGAAAAAAAATGATTTTGAAGGACTTCCAAGAGGTTCTGCCGTTAGTTTTGTTATTGGCGATAAAGCTTATGTTGGCTTAGGTTTCAACGACGATGATGACAAGCAATTCCTGAAGGATTTTTTTGTGTATAATCCAACAATTGACCGCTGGGATAAAATTGCTGATTTTCCTGGAAAAGCACGTACGGCATCCGTTGGTTTTTCGATTAATGGGAAAGGTTATGTCGGAACTGGTTATGATGGGACGAATAAATTGAAAGATTTCTGGGAATACGATCCGTCAGCAAATACATGGACTCAAAAAGATGATTTTCTTGGTGGCGCCCGTTATAAAGCGGTTGGATTTTCGTTAAATAATTATGGTTATATAGGTACAGGACATGGTGAAGATGGAGTTGATAAAATTGATTTCTACCGTTTTGATCCCACGGCTGCAACCGGTAGTCAATGGATAAAAGTGCAAAGCATCGGTGGCTCGAAACGGCAAGGGGCAACCGCATTTACTTACAACAACAAAGCCTACGTTTGTACAGGTGTTAGTAATGGTGCTTCGCTTACAGATATATGGGAATACGATCCTACGTCCGACAGTTGGACCCAAAAGACAGCTCTGGATGATAATACAGACTGGACAATTATTCGCCAGAATGCTTCTTCGTTTGTGCTTGGTGGAAAAGCCTATGTCTTTGTAGGAGAGAAGTCAAGTAGCTTATTAAATGATGTTTGGGAATATGATTTTAGTGCTGACACTTGGGTATCGAAAACCAAATTCGAGGGATCGGCACGTACGAATGCAGTTGCTTTTACCGTCGGCGGAAAAGCAATCGTGACAACAGGCCAGAGTAGTAGTTACTATTTGGATGATGTTTGGGAATTCAAGCCATTCGATGCCTACGATGATGAAGACTGATGTTCGTTAAAAATTGAAATATGGCCAAAGGCTATAAGCTGTTCCTCCAAAGGGAACAGCTTTTTTTATGGTTTCCATTTACGAATCTTTAACTTTTTTAAAACAGTATTAACTAGCAGTCCTATGCTAATTGCGGATATTTGCTCCCGTTGAAAAAAAACTATGAAGCAAATTTACCACGCTGTTAAGTACATTAAAAACATCAGACAAGAACAAGGGTTATTGTTGTTTGTGCACCTTTCGGTTTGGCTGATGTTGTTTGTGGCTTTTTCTCTTTTTTCGTTTCGCCGGGACGAAAGTTTGCCTATGTTTATTATTCTGCTTTATTTTTATGGGTTCATCCTTTTTTACCTGAATTATTTTTTTCTGACCCCCTCTTACTTGTTGTCAAAAAAATATATCGCTTTTTCAATTTCTATACTTGCAATCCTTCTGTTTTCTTTTCTGGTGGTCGATCCAATAATTCATAAACTATCCGGAAACGATTTTATCAGGAATGTACCTTCCGGTTTCCAGCTACCGCCACCATTTGTGAAAATGCCTGGCATGATGCATGGTGGTGAGAAATTTCGTCCCCCGCGGCAACCGTTGGGTATGGTCTTTTTGTTGCTGACATTTTTGACATTTTCGACCGCAGTGCGTATTTTTCAAAAATTGAAGCGGGAAGAAGACATCAATCAGCAGTACCACCGCGAAAAACTTCATGCCGAACTGATGTTGCTGCGGCAGCAGGTCAATCCACATTTCCTGTTTAACTCACTGAATAACATTCATTCACTTGCAAACCGGAAGTCGGACCTAACATCAGAGGCCATCATGAAACTTTCGGCAATTCTAAGGTATATGCTGAGCGAAAACCCGAGCAACGAAATACCGGTAACCCGCGAAGTCTCTTTGATTGAAAACTACATTGACCTTCAGAAATTATGGATGAAAAATTCGATTGCAGTCGATTTTATTGTTGAAAACATCTCCGAAAGTCATTACATCGAACCTTTCATTTTAAATCCGTTGGTCGAAAATGCATTTAAGTACGGTGCCTTGCCAGGATCGGATGTAACCATTTCCATTCATTTACACATGATTGGAGATTGGTTGTATGTTGATATTAGCAATCCGGTTGTACGCGAAAAACTTAGCCAGGTAGGCAGTATGGGAATTGGAGTGAACAACGTAGTACGTCGATTAGAATTGTGCTACTCAGGAAACTATAAATTAGAAAATGCCCGAAAAGGGGATAATTATCAGATTAACCTTTCAATGAAACTTAGATGCAATGAACTGTATAGCAATTGATGACGAGCTGTTAGGCTTGGATCTTTTAAAAGATTACATTGAAAAAATTCCATTTCTGAAGTTGGAACGGACGTTTACAAATCCAATTGAAGCGTTGGATTATCTTCAGGAAAACAAAGTTGACCTTGTTTTTTTGGATGTTGAACTTCCGTATTTAAGTGGAATTGAGTTTGTAAAATGCCTGCAATCGAAGCCTCAAATTATTTTTACAACGGCTTTCGAAAAGTATGCCTTGGCTGGGTACGACCTCGAAATAACAGATTACCTGGTAAAACCAATTGTGTTCGATCGGTTTATGAAAGCGGCATACAAAGCATACAGCCTGAATAAGCTAAACAAAAAAGGAACTGAACGTATCGGAATGGTTTCTGAGAAAGAAAATCATCCAGATTTTATCATGGTAAAAACTGGCTACAACACCATTAACCTCAACCTGAATGACATTCTGTATATCGAAGGATTGAAAGATTACATCAAAATTCACACTCCAGGGAAAACAATTCTGACGCTGAACAGTCTGAAAAAACTTCAGGAAATATTGCCTGAGAACCGTTTTGTCAGGGTGCATCGTTCATTCATCGTGTCGTTGCCAAAAATCGATTCGATTCAGCGGAGCCGAATAGTAATCGGGAAAACTTTTGTTCCTGTTGGCGAAAACTATAAAAATGCATTTAAAGATTTAATTGCATCCGTCAATCTGTAATTAAAACATGGCAATCACTTTTTTCAGCGCTTCAATAAACACATCGATTTCTTCTTTGGTATTGTAAAAGGCGAATGAAGCGCGCACATTTCCCTGAATACCATAGTGATCAATCAATGGATCAGCACAATGATGGCCAGTGCGGACAGCAATTCCAAACTTATCGAGCATGGTTCCCAAATCGAAGAAATGAATGCCTTCCACATTAAACGAAATGACGCTCGATTTTTCAGTTTGTGTGCCGTAAATTCGAAGACCGGGTATTTTAATCAGCTGGTTTGTAGCATACTTCAGCAATTCGGTTTCCCAGGCTGATGCGTTTTCAATTCCGAAGTTTTCAAGATAATCAATAGCAGCGCCGAAAGCAATCACTCCGCTGATGTTGGGCGTTCCGGCTTCAAACTTATAAGGTAGCTCGTTGTAGGTTGTTCCTGAGAATTTAACTTCCGAAATCATTTCACCTCCACCTTGGTACGGTGGCATCTGTTCGAGAAGCTGCTTTTTCCCGTATAAAACTCCAACACCATTTGGGCCATACATTTTGTGAGCCGAGAAAGCGTAAAAATCAACATCTAAATCCTGAATGTCAATTCGCAAATGCGCTGCAGCCTGTGCTCCGTCAACAAAAATGCAAACGCCTTTCGAATGAGCTATCTGCGCAATTTGCTTGATTGGGTTAATGGTTCCAAGAACGTTCGAAACATGGGTAACTGCAATGAGTTTGGTGCGACTGGTAATCAAAGTATCCAATTGTTCAACCAGCAAACGGCCGTCATCATCGATGGGAAGCATCACAATCTTTGCACCTTTCCGCCCAGCCATCAATTGCCAGGGAACCATGTTCGAATGATGTTCCATCTCCGAAACAATAATTTCGTCGCCTTCCTGAATAAAGGCCTCACCAAACGAAAATGCCGCCAGATTGATGCTATCAGTGGTTCCTTTGGTGAAAATGATCTGTTCGCGGGTTTCAGCATGAATCAGGTTTTGTACTTTTCCACGGGTTTCCTCGTAAGCCATGGTAGCTTTGTCGGCTAAAAAATGGGATGCCCGGTGAATGTTTCCATAATATTCGGTGTAGGTTCTGATCAGCGCATCAATAACTTGCTGAGGGCGTTGCGTGGTTGCCGCATTATCGAAATAAACCAGTGGCCGGTTGTATATTTTTTGCTGAAGTATCGGAAAATCCTCGCGTATTTTATTCAGATCGAAACTCATAATTGATTGTTTTTTATGAACAACTCTATAGATTGACACGTTGCTCTTTCATTTCGATCCAAAGATAAAAGAATTAAGCTTTAATCTTTATCAGTTGACCATCTCATCGATTCGGATTATTGGTTAATTTTATCGCAGCTTTTAACAACTGATAGACAATGGAAAATAGTCATTCGAAAATTCGCTTTTAAAATTTCCCTTTTCCCTTTTTTCTGTTTCCTGTTAGTTAAGAGTAATAATCAGATAATCAGATAACCATGCAAAACTTCTTCGTTAAATCACACGGGCTCGGAAATGACTATTTTGTGCTGAATGAAGCTGAACTTACTTTCGGCCTGAATGAAAAAAATATCCGGCTTCTTTGCGATGTCCATTACGGCATCGGCTCTGATGGCATTCTTTTAAAAGTAGCTTCGTCGAAAGCTGATTTTGGTCTGAAAATATACAATCCGGATGGTTCGGAAGCCGAAAAAAGCGGGAACGGGCTTCGCATCTTTGCCAAATATCTGTACGATTATGGTCATTCTTCAGCCAAAAAATTTACCATTGAAACCCCGGGCGGATTGGTAACAGCCGAAGTGACCCGCGAGACTAACGGGAAAGCCAATCAGATTAAGGTTGACATGGGAAAAGCGATTTTCAGTTCACATCAGATTCCGGTAATATGCGATGAACCCGAATGTTTCGATCTTCCGCTAAACATCGTTGACGAAACTTACCTGATCAACTGCGTTTCGGTTGGAAACCCGCATTGTGTTATTCTGACCGATAAACTAAACAAGGCCGAAATCCTGAAACATGGTTCAGAAATCGAAAACCATCCGTTGTTTCCTAATCGCATCAACGTGCAGTTTGCCAGGGTTATCTCGCGCAACGAAGTTGAAATCCTAATCTGGGAACGGGGCGCCGGTTATACGCTTGCTTCCGGAAGTTCGTCATGCGCGGTGGCCGCTATTATGGTCAAAAAAGGGCTGACCGACCGAAAATTGAAACTGAAAATGCCGGGAGGAACACTTCAGATTGAAATTGATGAAGCCTGGAATATTCGGATGGAAGGCGAAGTCAAAGAAGTAGCTTCGGGCTATTTAAGTGATGAATTGATTGTTGACGTGCTTTGTATCTGAAAAACTGTAAATTTGTAGCCTTGTTTAATTTAGAATTGAAATGACAACGAAAAATATTCCATTTTCGAAACAGCAGATCGAAAAGATCATCGAACAATATCCAACTCCTTTTCATATTTACGACGAAAAAGGAATCCGCGAATATGCCCGGAAATTCACCAAAGCATTTTCGTGGAATCCGGGATTCAGAGAGTATTATGCCATTAAATCGGCGCCAAACCCATATCTGATGAAAATCATGCGGGAAGAAGGCTTCGGAATAGACTGTAGTTCGTATGCTGAATTGATTTTGGCCGAAAAGCTGGGTATGAAAGGCGACGATATCATGTTTACTTCAAACGATACACCAGTATATGAATACCAGAAAGCCATCGATTTGGGCGCAATCATCAATCTCGACGACATTTCGCACATCGAATTCCTCGAAAAAAATGTTGGTCTCCCTGAATTAGTATGCTTTCGCTACAATCCTGGTTCGCTCAAAGAAGGAAATACCATCATCGGGCACCCGGAAGAAGCCAAATATGGTTTTACCCGCGAACAATTGTTCGAAGGTTATCAGATACTGAAAGATAAAGGCGTGAAACGCTTCGGGCTTCATACGATGGTGGCATCCAATGAATTGGATGCTGCTTATTTTGTCGAAACTGCCCAGATTTTATTCGATCTGATCGTGGATATTCACAACAAAATTGGAATAAAAATTGAATTTGCCAACCTTGGCGGTGGTATCGGAATACCTTATCGTCCAACTGATCAGCCGGTCGATCTTGATTTTATGAGTCAGGGAATCCGGAAACTTTATCTGGAAAAGATTGAAGCCAACGGATTAGCTCCACTTCGGGTTTATTTCGAATCGGGTCGTGCAATGACTGGTCCATTCGGTTTTTTAGTTTCGAAGGTTTTGCACATCAAAAAAACATACAAACAATACGCCGGTCTCGATTCGAGCATGGCCAACCTGATGCGCCCGGCACTTTACGGGTCGTACCATCACATCACCGTTTTAGGAAAAGAGTATGAACCGTTGGATCAGGTTTACGATGTAACCGGTTCGCTTTGCGAGAACAACGATAAATTTGCGATCAACCGCCATTTGCCAAAATTGGAACCAGGTGATTTAGTGGTTATTCACGATGCCGGAGCTCATGGTCATGCCATGGGATTCAACTACAACGGAAAACTTCGTTCGGCTGAATTACTGCTCCGCGAAAATGGAGAAGTTGTTCAGATACGCCGTGCCGAAACCCTGAACGACTATTTCGCTACCCTGGATTTTGACGGGCTGAAAGGTTTTAAATAGCAATGGCAAATCTATATGTCATATCAGGTTGTAATGGAGCTGGTAAAACAACTGCCTCATATTCTGTTTTACCTGAAATGCTAAATTGCAGGGAATTTGTAAATGCGGATGAGATTGCCAAGGGTTTATCCCCATTTCAACCTGAAAAAGCGGCTATTGATGCTGGTCGTATAATGTTGAGAAGGATAAAGGATTTGATCAATCAGAATATTGACTTTGCAATTGAAACAACCTTAGCTGCCAAAACGTATGTTCAATTGATTCAGGTAGCCCAATCAAAAGGGTACTTTGTTACTTTGATTTATTTCTGGCTTAATTCACCTGAACTCGCCGTTGAACGTGTAAAGGCCAGAGTTATTTCCGGAGGACATAGCATACCTGAAACAATAATTTACCGAAGATACAGTGCCGGAATAGATAATCTTTCGAAATTGTATTTGCCGATTTGTGATTATTGGTTGATCATTGATAATTCAGAGCCGCCATTTCAAGTTGTTGCCGAAGGATTTAAGACAAAAAAAATTGAAATTAGTAATCACATTAAATACGATCAAATCATAAAGCTATGACAAAGGATAATGTAAAAGATTTAAAGACAAAAATTCTCCAAGGTATTAATTTATCTTATAAAAGGTTGTTGGTTTCTAAACAAAAAGAAGGTGGAGAGCTTGTGATTTCAAGGAATGGAAAAATCGTGAGAGTTAAAGCGGAAGAACTTGCAAAACAATAACTCAGATAAAAGTCAGACTTTTACATTCAAAATAGACACTGATAGTTTTAGCTTTTGAATATTCGTCCTGAATTTAAACTATTCTCATTCAATTAATTTAATAATTATTCAGATGAAAATCGGATTTGATGCCAAGCGTGCTTTTAGTAATGCTGTCGGACTGGGAAACTTCAGCCGCAACACCATTACTGCGCTTGCCCGTCATTATCCCGATGATCAGTATTTTCTGTATCATCCCGGAAATTCGAAACCGCTCTTCGTTACTCCTGATAATCTGATTGAAGTAAAACCCAAACAATTTTGGTGGAAAACCCTGAAAAACACGTGGCGAAGTTTCCATATTTCAAAACTTATGCGCGAACATGAACTGGATGTTTATCACGGGTTAAGTCACGAATTGCCTGCTGGAATTGAAAAAACCGGTATCAAAATGGTAGTCTCCATTCACGATTTGATTTATATCCGATATCCTGAATATTATCAGAAGATTGACTGGAATATCTACAATCTGAAATTCAGGCATGCTTGTCGGGTAGCTAACCGGATTCACGCTATTTCGGAGCAAACCAAACAGGATCTGATCAAATATATTGCTGTTCCGGATGAAAAGATAGAAGTCATTTACGAGTCGGTTAATCCGGTTTATTTCGAAAAAGTTGATGATGCAACAAAACAAAAAGTCAGGGAAAAATACCTGATTCCCGATAAATTTTTGCTGAATGTTGGAACTGTAGAACCACGCAAAAACCTGATGGCATTGCTCAAGGGAATGCTTTCAGCTGAGATTGGTTTGCCCCTTGTGGTGGTAGGACAACCAACCAGTTATCAGATTAAGATTCAGACATTTATTGAGGATAATCAGGATCGGCTAGAGGTAATGTTTTTATCCGGAATTACAGATTCTGAATTAGCTGCTTTGTATCAACTGGCCGAAGTTATGATTTATCCTTCAGTTTTCGAGGGATTTGGCCTTCCTGTTGCCGAGGCTCAGGCTTCGGGTTGTCCGGTAATTACGTCGAATACAGGCAGTTTGCCCGAAGCCGGTGGTGATGCTGCTTTATACATCCATCCCGGTAAACCCGAAGGAATAGGACAGGCGTTGATGACTATACTCTCCAATCAAGACCTCCGTGAATCAATGATTTCCAAAGGAAATATAAATGCCCAACGATTTACTCCCGCAAATTTTGCCAAACAATTGAACCAACTCTATAAAAAACTCCTGAATGATTGAGGATTTAAAAGCAGCGCTAGCCGTGCTTCAAAAAGGTGGTGTAATTTTGTATCCAACCGACACCATCTGGGGACTTGGCTGTGATGCCTGCAACGAAGAAGCGGTAAAGGAAATTTATGCCCTTAAAAACCGTTTGGACTCGAAAAGCATGCTTGTTCTGATTGAAAATGCCGCCTTATTAGATCGGTATGTGGATGAAGTTCCTGAAATTGCATTCGATCTGATTGAACTGACCGACAAGCCGCTCACCATTATATTCGACGGCGCTAAAAACCTGGCCAAAAATCTGATTGCTGAAGACGGAAGCGTTGGCATCCGTATTACAACTGAAGCTTTCAGCAAAGAACTGATCCGTCGTTTTAAACGCCCCATTGTATCTACTTCGGCTAACATCAGTGGAAAACCTTCACCTGCCTGTTTCGACGAAATTGATCAGATAATAATTGATTCGGTTGACTATGTGGTTAAATACCGGCAGGATGATTTGCAAAAAGCAGTTCCGTCGGGAATCATTAAACTTGGCAAAGGTGGAGAAATAAAGATTATCAGGCAGTAACCCAAAGTGTTAAGAAATCAGTCACAGTTGGCAGGGTCAATAAATAGTCATTCTTTTTCATGTCATTGATGGTCATTTATTGTAAAAGTCCTCAGCCCTTTTGGTTGATAATGAATGACCTAATGACTATAAATGACAAGGCAGTCTTAAACATTAAACTTGAACTCAGTTACATGAAATACCCACAGAAAAAATCAGAATTTCGTCCTGATAAAATAAAAGAGATTGCGGTTAAAGTGACCGAATCTTCGGAATTAATGAAATTCATGATCGAAAAATTTCCGGAGAAAAGCCGTACAACCATAAAATCGTATTTGGTACACAAGCAAATAACCGTTGATGAAATGGTAACGACTAAGTTCGACTTTCCGCTAAAACGTGGGCAGACCGTTTTCATTAATAAAAAAAAGTCGGAAGAAAAGCCCCGTTTCAGAGGATTGCGCCTGGTTTACGAGGATGCCGATCTGATTGTGATTGAAAAAGGAAGCGGCTTGCTTTCGATCGCTTCGGAAACCGAAAAAACCAAAACAGCTTACAGTATATTGAGCGAATACGTTAAGAAATTTGATCCGCGAAACCTGATCTTCATTGTACATCGGCTCGATCGGGACACATCCGGATTGATGATGTTTGCAAAAAACAAAAATGTTCAGGAAATTCTGCAAAAAGACTGGAACGATTCCATAATAGATCGGTCGTACATTGTTGTGGTTGAAGGTGTTGTCGAGAATGAAGAAGGAAAGGTTACTTCCTGGTTGAAAGAAAACAAAGCCTTGGTGATGTATTCGAGCCAAACGCCAGATGACGGACAAAAAGCAGTTACGAACTACAAAGTATTGAAATCGAATTCGCTTTTTTCAATGCTGGAAGTGAAACTGGAAACGGGGCGCAAAAATCAGATTCGCGTTCACATGAAAGATATTGGGCATCCGGTAACAGGCGATAAAAAATATGGCGCCAAATTAAACCCGATCGGTCAAATGGGGCTTCATGCCAG
>Ga0302273_1000089_pt1 | contig 47537 bp, 27 predicted proteins | sample III_Bog_N1_3_FD_198774 | JGI IMG/M metagenome (GOLD analysis project Ga0302273, IMG submission 198774) | Peat permafrost microbial communities from Stordalen Mire near Abisko, Sweden - III_Bog_N1_3 | ecosystem: Environmental > Terrestrial > Soil > Wetlands > Peat | place: Sweden: Abisko... | reverse complement strand
ACACTTGTTAACCCTCTCACCTACGGGTCGCTTTCGCCTTTGGCGAAGTGCGCACAGCGCACCCGCTTCCCTCCGGTGCCAACCTCCCCCTGTGAGAGGTTGCCGTGTAAGCAGCAGGTTTTTGATCCGCTCGCCTCATAGCCCTTCGGGCTGTTCGCTCGCTGGACTGTGTGACGCTGCGGCGTAAAAGGGGGGGGGACGTTGGGGCTTTGCCCCAAACCCTACTAAAGGGCTTTGCCCTTTAGAATCCCCCCTTTGGTTACCCAACTATAGTCTTCGGAAAAACCCATGCCTGCCTGAAATTGCCGGAGGCGCGGCGAACCTGAAACAAACCCATGCCGCGATGGGCATCAACACAAACCCGCTGAAATAGACCATATAATCCCAAACCGTTCTGCCGCCAATCCACCGTACCCCGATCAGAAACAGCACCAGCGCTAAAACTATATTCAAACCCCAGATTCCGGCCATCGCCCACCGGTATCCCGTGACAGCCTTCAGCGCGGATTTCGCCGCTTGCCTCGGCCGCATAAACCGCGCACGCCACAGCAGTTGCCAAACCAAACTCAGCACTGCCGCCAGCCCGACCATACCGCCGACCACATACCGCCATACCAGATCCCGCGCCGTCAGCGCCGCCGTGAGCGCGCCTTGCTCCATGCCTGCCGTGAGCGCCGTGGCCGCCAGCGTATCCTCCGAAAGCCCCGGCAACGTCAGGTGCAGATTGAGCAGGCCTTGCGACAGCTCCGGCGCTGATCCGGCCAGTTTGTACGGGTAGATGACCGCAAGCCCGAGATACGGCAGCAGCAAAGCCAACCCCCATGCCAGCAGATAGCACAGCAGTACCTTGGTGCGGTTATGGTATTTTACGCGGGTGGTCGCTGTTTTTGGCATGGAGGAGGTTCCTTTCTTGCAGGGGAAAAGGTGACATCGCTTGTTGGGAGCGTTTCGCCAACCCCGCCTATGGGTTTTGCACAAACACCTCAAACGCATAGCGGATCAGCGGGCTGGTGTCCGAAGCTGCCGCCGACCGGATTTGCGTGGTCAGTTCCTTCAAATGGAGCGCTTTGTACACCGGAGGGAAATCCGGCACGCGCAGCCCGTGGTATAGCTTTTCCGTGTACCCGCCCCAAGCGTGCTGGAACATCTTGGGCAGTCCCTTCGCGTCGCGGTCGAACTCCGTGATCGCCGCGGCAAAGGTTTCCCAGGTGTACACGTCCGCCTCGGTAATGGTTGCGCTGGCGCTTTCCGATTCATCAATCCACGGGATGTTCTCCCAGGCTACCTGATCGGCGGTTACGTCCGCGGTGAGCCTGAGGCGGTAGTAGCCCGCCTTGAGTGCCGCGCCTTTGGCTGCCACGGTACACACCAGCTCCTCCCCCTCCTGGGTGATGCCGGTGATGGTGAACGCACCGTTTTCCTTTCCAGCGGTAAACACATACAGTTTATCACGGTAGGCGATGGTTTGCGCTCCGCTATGCTCGGCGGCGGCGTTGGCGGGCGTGTTGTCCAGCACGTCGGTCAGCAGCAGCGATGAAACCGGCTCGATATTCGCGCCGCTGAGCTTGCTCACGTCCAGCTTTGCTCCGTCCGCGCTGGCGGCGATGGGAAAGCGCACCGTAAGCGTACGGTCGGGCTGTTTGCCCTCCGCATCCGGCACGAGGGTTAAAAGGGGAAGGCCGCTTGCGCCGGTTACGGCGGTCGCGGGCTTGGCATTTTCGCCCTCCGTGACCGCTTCCAACGCCGCGCCTTGGGTATGCTGGGTATAAAGCCCCATGCCGGGGCGGCTGATCACGGTATGGCTCCACGCGAACGTAAACGGTTGCTGCGTGATGGTTTCACCGTTGGCGGCATAGGTAAGCTCGCCGTTTTGCGGGCCGCGCAGACCCTTGAGCGAACGGTCGGCGTCAAGGGTGGCGGACAGGTTGTCGATGAAGCCGTTCACCATGGTTTTGGAGCCGATCACGAAGGTGAGCATGTGTCGGGGCATCACGCCGAGGTTGACAAACGTCTGCTTTTTTTCGTCCAGAATCACGCGACCCCAGATGAGCGGTTCGCTGAGGCTGGCGCTGCCCACGGTGGACATCTGCCCCATGTAATCCAGCGTAAAATCGAGCACGCCTACGCACAGGCCTTTATCGAACACGCCCGCGTCGCGCAGTGCCTGTTCGTACCACGCCACGGGCTTGCCGCCGGCGTCCGAGCCGCTCACCTTGCGCAGGGACGCGGGATCGACCGTGAGCACGCTCAGTTTTTCGGTATCGATGTTTTGAAGTGCGGTATAGAACGCGCAATTCTGCCCGTCGCGACCCGCCGATAGAACATAATTGGGATCTCCTGCCGCGATGGCCGCGATCTGGGCGTTTAAGGCTGTGCTCATCGCGCCGGAAAGCGTCGGGTTTTCCAGCTCCTGCATATCCAGCCCGTCTATGCGGTTCACCCACGCGGGCGAACCCAGCGCGTAGAAGCTGTTGGACATATCCTCCGCGCTCATGCTGCTGAAAAAGCCTGCCGTGGTGCCTAAAGCGCCGGTGTGCAGATCGCGCCACAGGGAAGCCCTGGTTTCTGCATCCGTGCCGGTGAGGCCGTAAGCCTCCAGCGCGCCGTCCGGAAAGGTTTCATTGCCGTAGCGCAGTGTGCGCACGCGCGTATCCCCCGCCGCCACGATAAAATCGCGAAGCAGGCTTTCATACCAGCCTGTGCGCGTGCCGTAGTGGTAGTGGAAACCGCCTTCGTGGTATTTTTTGCCCGAATGCGGGTACATGCTGGTCGTGATGGCGCTGACGCCGCCCATGTTTTGCGTGCCGTCCAGCCATAAATCGATGGCCATGTAATCCGCGCCTGTGGCAGCGCTGTCCGTGCCGCCGCCCTCCTGATCAGGATAGCCGTTCAGGGTGAGCAGGCTCAGGTTCGGGCCGGCCGCGACCGGGGATGCGGAGGGAAGCGCGGCAGCCAATTTTTCAAGGGTGGAACAGGCCGTGAGCGCTGCGCACGCAAGGGTCAGTGCCAAAACAAGCCCCAGACGCTTCACGATGGAGGCGGTACACTTACCGTGAGCAGCCGACAGCGCGCTTTCGGCATTCCGGCGCAGGCGAGGGTTCGCGAAGGGACTCCACATGCCGGTTGCTCCTTTCGATCTCAATGATAACCTACTTCATTCGATGCAGGCATTGGGTTTTCCTTTATTTGTAGGAGGTGTGACAAGGGTTCCAGCCAACGAAAGAGGAAAAATGTTTCACGTGGAACACCTGTTCGGGCATGCGAAGGGAATGGTGTAAAAGGGCATACCGGAGAAGAAAACGCGGCAGAATCCCCCGCCGGATTGGCTGCCGCATTGGGGTTTTCTTGTTTGTGCGGGAGGCAGAGCGATTGCTTTCCCTTTATGCCGCAAACTGGCTGTTGTACAGGAGTGCATAAAAACCGTTCAGCCTCAGCAGCTCGTCATGCGTGCCCTGCTCCACAATGTTGCGGTCGCGCATTACGAGAATGACATCCGCCTTGCGGATGGTGGACAGCCGGTGCGCCACAATGAAGCTGGTACGCCCTTGCATCAGGCGCGCGAACGCGTCCTGAATTTTCAGTTCCGTGCGCGTGTCGATGGAGCTGGTAGCCTCGTCCAAAATCAGCATCGGGGGCAGGCACAGCATCACGCGCGCGATGCAAAGCAACTGCTTTTGGCCTTGCGACAGGCTGCCGCCATCCTCGCGGATCACGGTATCGTACCCCTGCGGCAACCGCTTGATAAAGCTGTGCGCGTGACTGGCTTTGGCGGCAGCGATCATGTCCGCGGCGGTAGCTTCGGGCTTGCCCATCAGCAGGTTTTCGCGGATGGTGCCGGATTTAAGCCAGGTATCCTGCAACACCATGCCATAGCCGCTGCGCAGGCTTTTGCGGGTGAGGGTGCGGATTTCGTTGCCGTCTATGCGGATGGAGCCGCTGTCCGCATCATAAAAACGCATCAGGAGGTTGATGAGGGTGGTTTTGCCGCAGCCTGTGGGGCCGACGATGGCGATGCGCTGGCCGGGCTTCACCTTCAAATGGAAGTCCTGAATCAGCGGTTTTTCGGGCGAGTACGAAAAGTACACCTCGTCCATTTCCACGGTACCCTGAACGGTATCCAGCGTTTTCGCGTCCGGCGCATCGGGGGGCTGCGGGGGTTCGTCGATCAACTCAAACACGCGGGCGGCGCAGGCAAGCGCGTTTTGCAGCTCGGTCACCACGCCGGAGATTTCGTTGAAGGGTTTGTTGTACTGGTTGGCATAGCTCAAAAACACGGAAAGCTGACCCACGGAAAACAGCCCGCCCGTGCCCACCACCGTGAGCGCGCCGACCAGCCCCACGCCTGCGTACACCACGGCGTTGATAAAGCGCATGGTGGGAAAGGTGAGCGAGGAGAAAAAAGTGGCGCGCAGATAGCTGTGTGCGAGGCGCGCGTTGACCTCGTCGAATTGATCCAGCGATGCCTGTTCGTGGCTGAAGGCCTGCACCACCTTCTGATGGTTGAGCATTTCATCAATCAGCGCGGTCTGCTCCCCACGGTTTTCGGATTGCTGGCGGAACATGGCGTACGTTTTGCGCGCGATGAACCGCGCCACAAACAGCGACAGCGGCGTGATGAAAAACACCACCAGCGCGATTTGCCACCGCAGAATCACCATGAAAACGAGCGTAGCCAGAATGGTGACCACTCCGGTAAACAGCTGAGTAAAGCCCATGAGCAGCCCATCGGCGAACTGATCCACATCCGCGATGACGCGGCTGACAATATCGCCGGTCGGGTGACCGTCGATGTACTTGAGGGGCAAAATTTGAAGGTTCGCGAACGCCCGCGCGCGCAGATCACGGATGACCTGATAAGTGATGCGGTTGTTGAGCGTGCTCATAATCCACTGGAGCAGCGCCGTACTGCCCACGGTGACACCAATGGCGAGCAATCGGCCGAAGATGCCTGTAAAATCCACCTGTCCCTTGCCCACAATCAGGTCGATGGTTTGGCCGATCAGGATGGGCACATACAGCGTGAGCGCCACAGTAGCCGTCGCCAGCACCAGAGAGGCGATCAGCAGCACCCAGTAGCGGCGGATGGATAGCAGCACCTTGCGAAGCGTGCGCTTTTCAAATCCGGAGGCTTTTATTTCACTCGCCATCGGTCGTGCCCTCCTTTGGAAACTGCGATTCGTAGATTTCGCGGTATACATCGCAGGAGGTCAGGAGCTGGTCACTGGTGCCGATGCCAGCGACCGCGCCGTCATCCAGCACCACAATGCGGTCGGCAAACTGAATGGAAGCCGCGCGCTGGGATACGATCATCACCGTGGGGCGGTTGGGCATTTCACGGATGGCTTTGCGCAGCGCCGCGTCGGTAGCGTAGTCCAAGGCGGAAGCGCTATCGTCCAAAATGAGGATTTCAGGCTGACGCACCAGCGCGCGTGCGATGGTGAAGCGCTGTTTCTGCCCGCCGGAGAGGTTGCGCCCGCCCTGCTCAATGGCAAAGTCCAGCCCGCCCTTTTCCTCCGCGACGCCTTTGGCCTGTGAATAGGTCAGCGCGTTCCACAGCTCCGCGTCGGTTGCATCGGGCTTGCCCCAAAGAAGGTTTTCGCGAAGCGTGCCTTGAAACAGCACCGCCTGTTGGGGCACGACGCCGATTTTCCAGCGCAGGGCGTCGATCGGATAGCTTTTTACATCTACCCCGTCTACCAGCACACAGCCCGCGGTTGCGTCATAAAAACGCGGAATCAGGTTCACCAGCGTCGTTTTGCCCGAGCCAGTGCCGCCGATGACGCCGATGGTTTGCCCACGGCCAACAGTGAGGGTCAGCCCTGCCAGCGCGGTTTCGCCCGCGTTTGGGTAGCGCAGTGCCACATCGCGGAATTCAATCGCAGGCTCCCCCGCCGCCAGCGGCGCAATGCCGCCGGTTTTAGGCATGGAGGGTTGGATGTTCATCACATCCTGAATGCGGTTGCCGCACGCCACCGCGCGCGTGATGGTGATGATGAGGTTGGCAAGCTTGATCAGCTCCACCAGAATTTGCGACATGTAGTTATACAGCGCCACCACCACGCCTTGCGTCAGGATGCCCGCCTCCACGCGCAGCGCGCCTGTCCAGATCAGCCACAGGATGGCGAGGTTGATGATGATGTAGGTTAAGGGATTCATGAGCGCGGAGATGCGCCCCACATACTTTTGCGCGTGGGTGAGCGCTTCATTGCGGGCGCTGTAATCGGCGGTTTCTTCCTCTTCCTTGCAAAAGGCGCGCAACACGCGCACACCGGTCAGGTTTTCGTGGGTGCTGTCCAGCACGGAATCCAGCCTTGCCTGCACCCTTTTATACAGCGGGATGCTCCACAGCATGATGCCAAACACCACCACCGACAGCGTCGGGATGGCGATTGCGAAGATGAGCGCCGAGGGCGTATCGAGGGTAAAGGCCATCGCCATGGCGCCAAACACGATAAACGGCGAACGCAACAATAGCCGCAGCGTCATGTTGACGCCACTTTGTACCTGATTCATATCGCTGGTCATGCGGGTGACGAGCGTGGAAGTGCCCAGCGTATCCAGCTCGGCAAACGACAGGCTCTGAATATGGGCAAACAACGCGTGCCGCACCTTGAGCCCAAAGCCTGTGGCCGCCTTGGCTGCAAAATACTGAGCCGTGGCGGAAGAGGCAAGCCCCAGTGCACCCAGCCCCACCAGCAGCAGGCACATGCGCAAAATGTAGCCGGAATCGCGGCTGCCGATGCCATGGTCGATGAGCCCCGCCATCACCAGCGGCACCAGCAGTTCAAAGGCAGCCTCCAGCATCTTAAACAGCGGCCCCAGAATGCTTTCCTTTTTATAATCCTTGAGATACACCAACAGCTTTTTCAAACTTTGCCTCCGATGCAAACATAGTGACAAGGGCATTATACCATGCAGAGGAGGTTTTTGTGCCCACAAAAAGAAGGGTCAGGGGCATTCCGATTGCCCCTGCACCCTTTTGGACTTCTTCCCTTTTGGGAAGGGGTTCTTGCTTTCTGATTTATTGGGGATGCGCCTACGGGCGCAGGGTGCGGGGGATGCACCTGCGGGTGCACCAAAGGGCTTTCCGCTCGCCCTTTGGGAACCTTCGGAGTCGCCATCTTACACGGCAGGAGCGCGCGAGGGGTTGCCCTTGGGTACAGGAAAGTAGTCCTCGCTGCCGCTTGCGGCAGCATCGGCCCACAATCCTGTCCACCTGCGGGCGACCCCTCGCGCGCTCCCGCCTGCTGGTTTCATGGCGACAGGGGAAATTCGCTACCCGGGATGGATTAAGTTATTGATAAACATCTATCGGTATTTCGGCACCAACCTAGAGTATTCTGTCTGTGTAAAGCTTAGGTTTCCGTTTGCTGGTTTCATGGCGACAGGGGAAATTCGCTAACCGTAGCAGTTTCGTTTCTCAATGTATAACTATCGTTATTTCCGTACCAATTAATATGTTCTGCCCATGAAAAACCCTTACTGCATGTGGAAAACCGATTTGTCGTGTAAAACTTATTCTGTTGTTGAGTATAGGTTTCTGACTCAAGCAGGGTAGCGATTTCTTTGTGTCGCCAGAAAACCAGCAGCCATGCCGTGTAAGATGGCGACAACCGAAGGATGCAGGGGCGAGCGGAAAGCCCCTGCCATGCCCGCAGGCATGTTCTCCCTGCAAAAAAAGCCCCCTCCCAAACAGGAAGAGGCCCGAAGAGTTGCAGAGGCGAACGGAAAGCCTCTGAAAGAAATCACAGTTTCTTCATTCTTTCCAGCGCTTCTGCGGTTTTTTCGTACGTGTTGAAGGCGGTCAGGCGGAAATAGCCTTCGCCGCTGGGGCCAAAGCCTGTGCCCGGCGTGCCTACCACATGCGCCTGATTGAGCAGCGTATCAAAGAAAGTCCAGCTGTCCACAGGGCACTTAAGCCACACGTAAGGCGCGTCCACGCCGCCGAACACTGTGTAACCCTGCGATTGGAGGCTGTCACGGATGAGCTTGGCATTGCGGAGATAGTAGCGCACCGCCTCGGCACACTGTGCCTTGCCTTCGGGGCTGAACACCGCCGCCGCCGCGCGCTGGATGGGGTAGCTTACGCCGTTGAACTTGGTGCCCATGCGGCGTTTCCACAGGGCGTTGAGCTCCACCTTCTGCCCCTGTGCGCCAAGGCCGACCACCTCGTGGGGGATAATGGTGTAGGCGCAGCGCGTGCCCGTGAAACCGGCGGTTTTGGAAAAGGAGCAGCATTCGATGGCGACCTCACGAGCGCCTTCCACCTCGTAGATGCTGTGAGGCACATCGGAAGTGATAAACGCCTTATAAGCCGCATCGTAAATGATGATGGCGTTATTCTTTTTGGCATAGTCCACAAAAGGCTTGAGCTGGTCGGCGGTAAGCGTGGTGCCGGTGGGATTGTTGGGGTAGCAAAGGTAGATCACATCCACCGGAACATTGGGCACGGCCGGCACAAAGCCGTTTTCGGCATTGCAGGGCAGGTAAACAAGGTTGCTCCAGCGGCCATCCACAAAATTGCCCAAACGACCCGCGATGGCGTTGCTGTCCACATACACGGGGTATACCGGATCGGTCACCGCGATGCGGGTGTCGGGGCTGAACAGCTCCTGAATGGCGGAGGTGTCGGTCTTGGCGCCGTCGGAGATGAACACCTCGTCAAAGGCGAGGGTAACGCCGCGGGGGGCGTAATCCTGCTCACGGATGGTGTTCACCAGAAAATCATAGCCAAAATCAGGGCCATAGCCGCGGAAGGTATCGGTGGAAAGCAACTCGTCGGCAGCGGTCTTCATGGCTGATACCACCACAGGCGCCAGCGGCAGCGTAACGTCGCCGATGCCCAGCTTGATGATATCCGCATTGGGGTTGGCAGCGGAATACTCCTTCACGCGGCGGGCGATCTCGGCAAACAGGTAAGAACCCGGCAGTTTCTCGAAATTCGGATTGACGTGCAAGGGGATAACCTCCTTATGGTTCGCCCGTGGGCGGGAGAATGGCGCGGCGCGTGCCGCAAGGAAAACTTGGCTTGCTTCAGAGCATTTTTTGCGCGGACGGGGTTTCGGCGGCGCGTGAGCTGAAAGGATGATAGGACTTGCATTGGAACATTTGCCACGAAAACAGGCTCCAGATGCGCGTGAGCCGGAAGGTGAATAGAACTTGCGCCTTGGCGTTAACCACGAAAACGGGTTTCAGCGGCGCGTGCCGCAAGGGGAACTTGGTTTGCTTCAGAGCATTTTTTGCGCGGACGGGGTTTCGGCGGCGCGTGAACTGAAAAGATGATAGGACTTGTATTGGAACATTTGCCACGGAAACGGGTTTTTGAGGCACATAAGCCGAACGGGAAGTTTGAAGATGCCGGAATGCTTTTCGGGCTGTGTTCCAGTGGCTCATGTATCGCGAGGAACATTGCATTGCGCCGGATATCCAAAAATAACGGGTTCCGGCGGTGCAGGCCAGGCATAACCAGAGGGAAACTTTATTGATTGCAAATCGGGAAACAGGTATGCAGAAATGCTAAATAGAGGGGCAGCACTTGCGTTATAGGGTGTTTGGCCTGTGGGTTGCTGCGATGCTGCGGGATGATTTCCCTCTGTTGGCACCTGTCAGGGAGCAAGCTGGCCATCAACCGGCCTGCCGCTTATTCCTCGCCCAGCCACACGCCATCGTACACAAAGGTGGCGGGGCCGGTCATGTAGACATGCCCGTCCGCTTCGCTCCACTCGATGGTCAGTTTGCCGCCAGGCAGAGAAACCTCGACGGTGCGATCCACAAAGCCGTTGAGCATGCTTGCCACTGCGGCGGCACAAGCGCCGGTACCACAGGCCATCGTCTCGCCCGCGCCGCGCTCCCACACGCGCATCTCGATATGTGCGCGGTCGGTCACCTGCACAAACTCGATGTTGCATTTGCGGGAGAAGGCGGCATCCGCCTCAAGGATGGGTCCGGCGGTCGTTACCGGCGCGGTGGCAGGGTGATCCACAAAGGTAACGGCGTGGGGGTTGCCCATGTTCACCAGCGTAACAGGGAAGGTTTGACCAAGCGCCGTGAGCGGCTGCATTTGAACCGGGTTGCCCGGTAAGGTGCTGGGGATGTCTGGTCCGTTGGTTACGGGCGCGCCCATATCCACGCGCACGGAGGCGGTGCGACCCTGCTCATCCAGCGTGAGGCGCATAGGCTTGATCGCTCCGCCGGATTCGATATCAAATTCTGTCCGGTCGGTCAGCCCGCGGTCGTGGCAGTAGGCGGCGACGCAGCGGATGCCGTTGCCGCACATCTCGCTTTCGGAGCCGTCGGAGTTGAACATGCGCATGTGAAAATCCGCCTGTTGGCTGGGCATAATTAGTATCATGCCGTCACTGCCACAGCCGAAGCGCCGATGGCTCATGCGTCTGGCGAGCGCGGGCAAATCCTGCGGGAGTTGTTCCGCAAAGGTGTTGATGTAGACGTAATCGTTGCCGATGCCGTGCATTTTGGTAAAGCGGAGCATTACATCACCTGCTTTCATAGGGCATAGTATAGCAAAAAACCCCGAATTTGAAAAGTACGGGCACAAAACCGTTGCTATCAAAGGAATTCGAGCGATTGTGCCGGGTGGGTTCAGCGGGTTGCCGACCCCTGTCAGGCTCACGCGGTGAAGCGGCCATACATTCAAGGCAGTAGACCGATGGTTTGACGGAGGTATGTCGGGGCGCGATTCCGAACCGACTGGCTTTCACGAAGCAAGGTGGAAGGGCTGTAACGAATGCGGGAGAACGCATCAAAAAAACGTATGCGCAACGGAGCGGCGCGAGGGTTGATACCCTGGCGATTCAAAACCTTGAAAGACGGTACGCAATATTGACAAATATCTGCGAAACGGATTGACAATACTATCTCAGGTGAAGCGGCGGTCTGCAAAAAGAGCGGGAGCAAGATAGATTCACGGCGCAAAGATTCCTGAGTGGTTGATTGAAAGACGAAGCCACCTAAGGGAACGAATTTTCCCTGTCGCCATGAAACCAAGCAGGCGGGAACGCGCGAGGGGTCGCTCGCAGGTGGATAGGATTGTGAGCCGATGTTGCCGCATGTAGAGCCTACTGACATCAGTCCAACGTCTTTCGCGCGGCAGCGAAGGCTCCTTTCCTGTACCCAAGGACACCTCTCGCGCGCTCCCGCCGTGTAGAATGGCGACGCCGAAGGTACCGGAGAGAAGCGTGTGCCCTGTGGGCACTTCGCCGAAGGCGAAAGCGACTCGCAGGTGGGAGGGTTCGCAAGCACAGGGCACGGCAGAGCCTTGCGCTAGCGACGAAACCGATCGGAAAAGGTCGAGCGGAAAGCGCTTTGATGCATCCGTAGATGCATCTCCTGCCAAACATAGAAATAGAATAACCGCCCCGCTCCCCCATAAGGGAACAGGGCGGTGGAAAGTGCCGGATCGGGTTATTCCAGCAAGGCATAATGCTGGCTGGGGGTTAAGTCATACACCACGCGCTTGACTTCCGGCAGGGTGTGTAGCACACGCTCCACCACACGCTCGAGCAGATCATACGGCATCCTTGCGGAGCAGGCGTCGCCGCCGCAAACCTGACAGGCGCGCAATACCACCACGTAGCCTTCGCTGCCATCGCGGTTGTCGCCCATGCTGGCGTAGTATTGCCACAGGCGGCGCTCCTGTCCGGTGGCGTGGATTTCTTCGCTGAACAGCGCATCCGCCGTGCGCAGCATGGCAAGGCGTTCCTCGGTAATCTCCCCGTATACGCGCAAGGCCAATCCGCTGGCGGGAAAGGGCTGGCGATCAATAATCGTGCCCGGCAATAAAAGCGCTTTAGCCAGGCGGCGAATTTCATCCTTGAACAGGTCACGCACCGGCTCCACCACGCGAAGGGGCGTATCCCCTGTTGTGTCGGGCAGGCCATCGGGTGGCAGAACGCGATACAGCGTATCATTATAATTGGTGCCCTGCACCAAGGTGTGCACATTGGGGTCGAAACTCAGTTGCTTGTAGAATACCTGCTTGAGCAGCGCGGCGGAGATGCGCTCCTTGTCCACGATGGTGCGCACGCCCTGCAATGCCTTCAAAAAGGTTTCCTGTGCGTCCACATACGCCACCACAAGCCCCAGCGTATCCATGTAGCTTTCAATCACGGTCTGCGGTTCGTCCTTGCGGAACAGACCCGTGTCCACAAACAGACACATCAGCCGATCACCCACCGCCATATGGGCGAGTTTGGCACATACGGCGCTATCCACGCCGCCGGACACGGCGCAAAGCACATGCCCGTCACCCGCGGCGGCCTTCAGGCTTTCGACAGCCTGTTCAATGATATATTCTTCCGTCCATATCGGCTCCATGCCGCAAACAATGCAGGCGAAATTCCGCAATAGCTGAATGGCGTCGGGGTCGTTTCGCTCAATGGGGTACTGTACGGCATAAAGCTTCCGACCCGGTTCACAAAAGCCGATGCAGCGCTCTGTGGCCGTAGCCAGCGACAGCAGTCCGGCGGGCAATTCCAAATCAAGCAGGTCGTGAAGCACACGCTCACCGCCGCTCATGCCTTCAAAGATAGGCTGTTCGGCAAGGCCGAGGGTTACGTTCTCGTTTTCGATGCCCTCATCCACCGCCGTGCCGCCAAAATGCTCGCATAGCGCAGGTACCATGGCGCCCAGCGCCAGCACGGGAAGCCCAGCGGAAAGCAGCGTCAGGTCAAATTCATCCAGATGCACAGCGCTTGTGTGGGTGGTGGCAAGAATCAGCCCGCGCGGCTGTAGTTTTTGCACCTGAACAAGGGTAACGCCAAACGGAACCAGTTCGCAGTAGATCTGCTGGCTGCGCAATGTGCGCGCAATCAGCCCCGCCAGTGCCGTATCATGATCCAGAATCAAAATTGCATCCTGCATAGGCGACCTCCGATGGTCAGGTTAACATTCCCCTATGCTTTCCACAAGCGGGAGAGGAAACCCTTCTTTGCGGTGCCGGAGGTGAGCAACGAACACGAGAGGGAAGGGCATGCCTCATCGGTCAGGCGAAAACAGTTTGCGGGGCACAAACCGCCACTATGAGGGATGGTTGAAGGGAGGGCTGAAATTACCGCCACGTAGTGCAAGGCATGAGGGAACCCGAAAGGCAAAGAAAAGCCCGTTAGTCAGTAGACGGATCGCCACGTGTTGACAGTCGAAACCTTCGCCGATATAATCGGAAAGAAAAGCCGTTCACCCCTCATGTGGCGAGACCTCGCCATAAAGCGCACGGGCGGCGGATGCGCATGGCATGGAATCATAGCGCAACCTAAAGAAAAAAGCGTTTCCGGCACATGCGTAGACGGCAAAGCGAAACGCGGAATCAGGAGGCATGCCGATGAACCCCATCCTTGAAAACCTGCGCACACGCAAATCCGTGCGTGTGTTTGAAGAGAGGCCCATTGCGGACGAGCTGAAGCGGGAAATTCTGCTCTCGGCCATGGAAGCGCCCACGGCGGGCAATCAACAGCTCTACACCATTTTGGACATTACCGATCAGGCTTTGAAAGACAAGCTGGCCGTAACGTGCGACGACCAACCCTTTATCGCCAAAGCGCCTATGGTGCTGGTATTTTGCGCCGATGCGCAAAAATGGTACGATGCCTATGTCGAAGGCGGTTGCGAACCGAGGCTTCCCGGCAGTGGCGATTTGCTGCTGGCCGTGGAGGACGCCATGATCGCCGCGCAAAACACGGTCACTTCCGCGTGGAGCTTCGGCGTGGGTAGCTGCTACATCGGCGATATTTTGGAGCGGTGCGAAGAGCACCGTGCGTTGCTGAACCTGCCGGACTTTGTGATTCCCGCGACGATGGTGGTGTTTGGCTACCCCACGCAACAGCAGAGGGAGCGTCCCAAGCCCCGCCGTTGCGCACTGGAGCACGTTGTGCAGCAAAATACCTACCACCGCAGGAACGGCGCGGAACTCAGGGACATGTTCGCCACGCAATCGGGCGAGCGTGCGCTGGAGGAATGGATTCCGGCGTTTTGTGCGCGCAAGTATAACTCCAGCTTTTCCCGGGAAATGACCCGTTCGGTAGACCGCTATCTGGCGGCGTTTCCGCTGAAGATGGAAGACAACGAGTAAAAAAGAGGGGTCAAGGGCGAAGCCCTTGTCAGGGTCGAGGGGCGAAGCCCAACGCAGGGTTTGGGGCAGAGCCCCAACGTACTCCTGTCGAACCTATAGTAAGCAAAGTGAGCGAACAGCCCGAAGGGCTATGAGGCGAACGGAACAACGCACTGCCGATTTACATGCAAGTTAGCCGCCAGAAGATTACCGTCTGGCGGCGTTTCCGCTGAAGATGGAAGACAACGAGTAAAAAAGAGGGGTCAAGGGCGAAGCCCTTGTCAGGGTCGAGGGGCGAAGCCCAACGCAGGGTTTGAGGCAGAGCCCCAACGTACTCCTGCCGAACCCATAGTAAGCAAAGGGAGCGAACAGCCCGAAGGGCTATGAGGCGAACGGAACAACACACTGCCGATTTGCATGCAAGTCAGCTGCCAGATGGTAATCGTCCGGCGGCTTTTTATGATTCGTAGGTTCTTGCCCTTGTATTTGCAGTTCAACGCTGTTGGACAAAATAGCTACCGTTATACGACAAATCAATAAGAAAGTTTGTTCTAATACAAACGTTTTCATATTTTACATAAAGAAAATCCATTAATTATTTGACGGATGCCGAATGATATGATATAATCACCGATGTTTGTTCGGATTTTAATTTTGCAGACGATTTTCCAAGCGGACACGTCGCTGCAAACGGTGCAAACCGTAACCTCGGCTGCGAAAAACCCGAACGATCCACCTTCGACGGGCATAAGCCAGTCATCAAAGCACGGGAGGGAATCACCTTCAATGAAAAAGGTTGCGGTCATCATGGGCTCGGACAGCGATCTGCCCGCCCTTAAACCCTGCTTCGAGCAGCTCAAAGCCCTCGGGATTCCATTTGAGGCACATGTCTACAGCGCTCATCGCACCCCCGACGAAGCGGCGGCGTTTGCCATGGCGGCGGCTGAAAACGGCTTTGGCGCTATCATCGCGGCGGCGGGCAAGGCGGCGCACCTGGCGGGCGCGCTGGCGGCGCGCACTGTGCTGCCCGTGATCGGCATCCCGATCAAGGCTTCCACGCTGGATGGGATGGATGCGCTGCTTTCCACCGTGCAAATGCCTGCGGGGATTCCCGTAGCAACCGTCGCCATTGACGGCGCAGCCAACGCGGCCATTCTCGCCGCGCAGATCATCGCCGTGTCGGATGCCGCGCTCACCGAAAAGCTCCTTGCCGCCAGGGAAGACATGCGCCTTGCGGTGCTGAACAAAGACAGCAAGCTCGTTGTGGAGTAAAATCCCCGACGGGCTTTCCTCATGGATAAACGCAACCCAAATACAGCAGACAACAGGAGGCTCCCCATGGAAAAGCGCGAACAGCTCTACGAAGGCAAAGCCAAAAAGGTGTACGCAACCGACGACCCCACGCTGGTGCTGGTGGATTACAAGGACGATGCCACCGCGTTTAACGGCCTGAAAAAAGGCACCATTGAGGGCAAAGGCGCCATCAACAACCGCGTGACCAACCACCTGATGAAGCTGCTGGAGCAACACGGCGTACCCACGCATTTTGTGAAGGAGCTTTCCGCGCGGGAAACGCTGGTGAAAAAGGTGCAGATTGTGCCCCTTGAGGTGATCGTGCGCAATGTAGCGGCGGGTTCGCTCTCCAAGCGCCTTGGCCTGCCGGAAGGCACCAGGATGGCGAAAACCGTGCTTGAGTTCTGCTATAAGGACGATGCGCTGGGCGACCCGATGGTGAACGATTACCACATCGCCGCCATGGGTTGGGCGACGGAGGACGAGATGGCGACGATTTGCCGGTACTCGCTGAAAGTCAACGAAGTGCTGGGGGAATATCTGAAGGATCTGAACATTGAGCTGATCGACTTCAAACTGGAGTTTGGCCGCCTGGCGGATGGCACCCTTGTGCTGGCGGACGAAATCAGCCCCGACACCTGCCGTTTCTGGGATGCGGTTACGCATGAAAAGCTGGACAAAGACCGTTTCCGTCGCGATCTGGGCGGGGTCGAGGATGCGTATCATGAAATTATGAAACGGCTGTTGGGGGAATAAGGGTAGCGAGGCGATCAAGAGAAGGGTCAAGGGCGAAGCCCTTAGGTGCCAGCGAACGGAAAGCTGTGAAGCGGCTAGGAGGCGAGCGGCATTGACCTCCACCTCCACCTTGATGGCACAGCTCTTAGCGTTTACTTTTCTACCAACGCATGAATCCAGCCGCGCAGGGTCGGCTGTTTTCGTTTTGGGCAGTGTGCATTTTGCGCAGCAAAGCGATTCCAAGGGTAGCGTGTGCGTATGGCGAACTGCTCGCCGCCCGCTGGGCGGCATTGCCAAGGCTCTTTTCCGGCTTCGCCGTGAGTACGTTGGGGCGTTGCCCCAAACCCTACCAAAGGGGGTAACCCCCTTTGGAAACCCATTCTTTTCTGGCTATCGAAAGGATGTCCTATGAGCAAGCTTCACGAGGAATGCGGCGTATTTGGCCTCTTCCTTCCCCATGGCGAAACCGGCGTGATCCACCCGACCTACCATGCCCTCTATGCGCTGCAACATCGCGGGCAGGAAAGCTGCGGCATTGCCGTCAACACGGCCGGCATCATTACGTGCTATAAGGATATTGGCCTTGTGGGCGAGGTTTTCACCCGCGATGTGCTCGAAAAACTCCCCGAGGGTTCCATTGCCGTCGGGCACTGCCGTTATGGCACCACCGGCGCGCAAAACCGTGAAAATGCCCAGCCGCTGATGGTAAACCACCGCAAGGGCGGCATGGCGCTTTGCCACAACGGCAACCTCGTCAACGCCAATGAACTCCGCGATAAGCTGGAGCTGGGCGGCGCTATTTTCCACACCACCAGCGACAGCGAAGTGATTGCCTACACCGTCACGCAGGAGCGCCTCCACTCCGAAAACATTGAGCAGGCGGTGCTTAGCTCCATGCGCCGCATCAAAGGCGCGTATTCGCTGGTGATCACCAGCCCTACCAAGCTTGTCGCCGCGCGCGACCCGCACGGGTTTCGCCCGCTGTGCATGGGCACGCTGGAAAACGGCGGCACGGTGTTCGCCAGCGAAAGCTGTGCGCTGGATGTGGTAGGCGCTACCTTTGTGCGCGACATCCGCCCCGGCGAGGTCGTGGTGGTAGATAACGACGGCCTCCGCTCTTTGCAGTTGGACGAGCCTTGCCAAAGCTCGCTTTGTGTGTTTGAATTCATCTATTTTGCAAGGCCGGACAGCGTGATCGACGGCAGTGCTGTGCACACCGCGCGTTTGCGTGCGGGCGCCTTGCTGGCGCTGGAGCACCCCGTACAGGCGGATGTGGTCATCGGCGTGCCCGACAGCGGCATCGACGCGGCCATCGGCTATTCGCGGCAGAGCGGCATCCCCTATGGCGTCGGGTTTATCAAAAATAAATATGTCGGGCGCACGTTCATCCAGCCCGGGCAGGCTGCGCGCCAAAACGCCGTGCGCATCAAGCTCAACGTGGTGCGCGCCACCGTGGAGGGCAAGCGTGTGGTGCTGATTGACGACTCCATTGTGCGCGGTACCACAAGCGCCCGCATTGTGAGCCTGCTTCGGGAGGCGGGCGCGACGGAGGTACACATGCGGCTGAGTTCCCCGCCGTTCCGGTATCCGTGCTACTTCGGCACCGATATTGACAGCACCGACAACCTGATTGCCGCCAACCACAGCATCGAGGAGATCCGCTGTCTGATCGGTGCGGACAGCCTTGGCTTTCTGCCGGTAGAATGCTTGGAAAAGCTGGCTGACCGAAGTTCCTGCGGTTTTTGCAAAGGTTGCTTTACAGGCAGCTACCCCGTGGAGCCGCCCAGCGACGCGGCGAAAAACAAGTTCGAGCATACCGTTACCGACACCATTCCCAACAAGGAGGGCACCCGCAATGAAGAGTGAAAGCGCAAGCTACAAGGCTGCCGGTGTGGACATCACCGCCGGATACCGTGCCGTGGAACTGATGAAAACCCACATTGCCCGCACCTTGACCACGGGCGTGCTTGGGGATGTGGGCGGTTTTGGCGGCCTGTTTGAACTGGACATCACCGGTATGACCCGCCCCGTGCTTGTAAGCGGCACCGATGGCGTAGGCACCAAGCTGAAGCTCGCGTTCCTGCTGGATAAGCACGATACGGTGGGCATTGACTGCGTAGCCATGTGCGTGAACGATGTGATCTGCTGCGGCGCGAAGCCGCTGTTTTTTCTGGATTACATCGCCTGCGGCAAAAATGTGCCGGAGAAAATCGCGCAGATCGTATCCGGAATCGCGGAGGGCTGCGTACAGGCGGGTTGCGCGCTGATAGGCGGCGAGACCGCCGAGATGCCCGGCTTTTACCCTGTGGAGGAATACGACCTTGCGGGGTTTGCCGTGGGCGCTGTGGACAAAGCAAGCATTCTGGACAAAACACAGATGCGAGAAGGCGATGCGGTACTGGCGCTTCCGTCCAGTGGGGTGCACTCCAACGGGTTTTCACTGGTGCGCAAGGTGTTTGATGTAGAAAACGGCGGGCTCAACCGTACCTATGCGGAGCTTTCCGGCCAAAGCCTTGGAGAAACGCTCTTAACCCCCACGCGCATTTATGTGAAGCCCATCCTTGCATTGCTGAAAAAGGTGAGCGTGCGCTCCATCGCGCACATCACGGGCGGCGGATTTTATGAAAATATTCCGCGCTCCATCGCGGAGGGCTTCGGGGTACGCGTAAACCGCGCCGCGGTTCAGACCCCGCCGGTGTTTGACATCCTCGCGCGGGAGGGTCATATTCCCGAGCGGGATATGTTCAACACCTTCAACATGGGTGTGGGCATGACGGTGGTGGTACCGTCCGCGCAGGCGGACGAGGCGATCCGCATCCTTTCGGAAAACGGCGTGGCTGCGTATGCGCTGGGCGAGATCGAACGCGGTGAGGGAGGCGTAACCCTGTGCTGAACATCGCCGTGCTGGTCAGCGGCGGCGGCACCAACCTGCAAGCCCTGCTGGACGCGGAAAAAAGCGGTGTGCTGCACAGCGGTACCATTTCGCTGGTACTCAGCAATCAGCCGGACGCGTTTGCCCTGACCCGTGCGAGGCTCGCGGGCGTTACAGGCGTGACGCTGACCAAAGCGAAAGGCGAAACGGCGGCGGAGTACGGCGAAAGGCTGGTGGAGGTGCTCAAGGCGCACGACATCCGGCTGGTGGTGTTGGCCGGGTTTATGCTGATCCTTTCGCCCAACGTGATCGAAGCATACCGAGACCGGATTGTAAACATCCACCCGAGCCTGATCCCCAGCTTTTGCGGAGAAGGGTTTTACGGCCTGAAGGTGCACGAGGCGGCGCTTGCGAAGGGCGTGAAAGTAACCGGCGCCACGGTGCATCTGGTGAACGAGGTACCCGACGGCGGCAGAATTCTGGCACAGAAGGCGGTCGAGGTACGCGAAGATGATACGCCGGAGCATTTGCAGAAGCGGGTTATGGAGGAAGCGGAGTGGGTGTTGCTGCCACAGGCGACGGAACGGGCAGCGCAGAGGATTAATCAGGGGTTAGAGATATAATAAGAGGGGTCAAGCGTTTTACCCTTGTAGGGTTCCAATTGAGAAACCCTAGGTAGCTTAGGATGAAGCCCATTGTACCCCCGCGGCAAGCCGCCCTTCCCCCGAGCGAACGAACAGCCGCGAAGCGGCGATGAGGCAAGCGGCGATGAGGCAAACAACGATGACGCAATCAGGTCAGCGCACAAGCTTCGTATAAAACCCCGTTTCCCAGGGGAAGGTTGGGAAGGGGACCTCAGTCCCTTTCCCAAAGGAGGCTTTAGCCGACGCGTCCCCTTCCCAAAGGAGGCTTTAGCCGACGTAATGACAGCCGCTTTCTCCCCTTGACCTGTGCGGCATTCCCGAAAAGTGATATGATAGGGGCAGGCAAACGGAGCGAGATTTTCCAAGCGATCCCCTGCTCCGCACACCCCCATTACCGATAGGAGGCGAACGCATCCATGAAATCCATCGACCTTTGTGATTACCTTGCCAAACGCAACTACCCCGGGCGCGGCATTGTGCTTGGCCGCAGCGCGGACGGCCTGCGCGCGGTGATCGCCTATTTTATTATGGGTCGCAGCGAAAACAGCCGCAACCGCGTGTTCACACCTAAGGATGGCGGCATCATCACGGAGGCAGCCGATCCGGGCAAAATGACCGACCCCAGCCTGATCATTTACGCGCCGGTGCGGCTTTCGGGTCTGCATACCACCCTTGTGACCAACGGCGACCAGACGGATACCATCGCGGACGCGCTTTCAACAGGCAAAACCTTTGAGGACGCGCTTCGCACCCGCACGTTCGAGCCGGACGCGCCGAACTTTACCCCGCGCATTTCCGGCATGCTCACGGTCAGCGAGGCGAGCATGAGTTATCAGCTTTCCATCCTGAAAAGCAACGATGGCGACGCGGAATGCGCGCAACGCTTCTTTTTCGATTTTCCTGAGCCCCTAGCGGGCGAAGGGCACCTGATCCACACCTACCTTGGCGACGGCGACCCGTTGCCCAGCTTTGAGGGCGAACCGGTGCGCGTGCAGGTGTACTGCGCGGATATCGACCAGTTTGCCAACACCCTGTGGAATGCGCTGGATTTGCAAAACAAGGTGAGCCTGTTTGTGCGCACCATCGACATGACAAACGGGGATACCGATACCCGAATCATCAACCAACGAAGCTGAGGAGGCGCCACCGCCATGAAGGAGCTGGAACTCAAATACGGCTGTAACCCCAACCAGAAGCCCGCGCGCATCTTTTCCCAAACGGGCGAACTGCCCATCGCAGTGCTGAGCGGCAAGCCGGGGTACATCAACTTTCTGGATGCGTTCAACGGCTGGCAACTGGTGAAGGAGCTCAAGCACGCCACCGGCCTGCCCGCGGCGGCTTCCTTCAAGCATGTGAGTCCGGCGGGCGCGGCGTTGGGGCTGCCGATATCGGATACCCTGCGGCAAATGTACTTTGTGGCGGCGGACGCGGCACTTTCCCCGCTGGCCTGTGCCTATGCCCGCGCGCGCGGCGCGGATCGCATGAGCAGCTTTGGCGACTGGATCTGCCTTTCGGATGTGTGCGACACGGCGACGGCGCTGCTGATTAAGCCCGAAGTGAGCGACGGCGTGATCGCCCCCGGCTATGAGCCGGAAGCGTTGGCGATTTTAAAAAGCAAGCGGCAGGGCAACTATAACATTGTCCAGATCGATCCGAACTACGAACCTCCCGCGTTGGAACGCAAGGATGTATTCGGCATCACGTTTGAGCAAAACCGCAATGAGCTTACCATCGACGATGCGTTTTTTAGCAACGTGGTCACAAAAAACAAGACGTTGCCCGAAAGCGCAAAGCGAGACCTTGCCGTGGCCATGATCACGCTCAAGTATACGCAATCCAACTCCGTGTGCTATGTGAAGGAGGGGCAGTGCATCGGCATCGGCGCGGGTCAGCAAAGCCGAATCCACTGCACAAGGCTTGCGGGTGACAAGGCCAATAACTGGTGGCTGCGTCAGCACCCCAAAACGCTTGCGCTACCGTTTCTCGCGGGCGTAAAAAACCCAGATCGGGATAACGCCATCGATCGGTTCATCAGCGATGAAAGCGTGGAGACGGTGCTCGCGGAAGGTCGCTGGCAGACGCTTTTCAGCGAAAAACCTGAGGAGTTTACGCATGAGGAGAAAAAGGCGTGGCTCAAGGGGCTGACCGACGTGAGTTTAGGCAGCGATGCGTTTTTTCCGTTCAGCGATAACATTGACCGCGCGGTGCAAAGCGGCGTGAAGTACATCGCGGAGCCGGGTGGCAGTAAGCGGGACGGCGATGTGACCGAGGCTTGCGATGCCTATGGGGTCGTGATGGCGTTTACGGGACTGCGGCTGTTCCATCATTAAAGGATAAAGAATACGGGGGGCACAGGCATGAAAGTACTCGTTGTGGGCGGCGGCGGTCGCGAGCACGCCATTTTGCAAAAGCTGAAACAAAGCCCCCTGATCACAAGGCTTTACTGCGCGCCTGGCAACGGCGGCATCGCGAGCCTGGCCGAGTGCGTGCCCATCCGCGCCACAGAAGTGGAAGCGCTCACCGGTTGGGCGGTGGCTAATGCCATCGATTATGTGGTGGTTGCGCCTGATGATCCGCTGTGCCTTGGGCTGGTGGATTTGCTGGCTGAGCGCGGCATTCCCGCTTTTGGCCCGAGCAAAGCCGCCGCGCGCATTGAAGGCAGCAAGGTGTTTGCCAAGAAGCTGATGCGCAAGTACGATATCCCCACCGCGGCGTGTGAAATTTTCAGCGATGCGGAGCTGGCGCTGCGCTACATCCGCATTGCGCCTTGCCCCATGGTGGTCAAGGCGGACGGGTTGGCGCTGGGCAAAGGCGTGATCATCTGCTCTACGCGTTACGAGGCCGAAGAGGCTGTGCGCGACATGATGGAGCGCGGCAAGTTTGGCACATCGGGCAACCGCGTGGTGGTGGAGGAGTTTTTGGAAGGGCCGGAGGTCAGCGTGCTTGCCTTTACAGACGGGGTCAGCCTGAAACCGATGGTATCGGGCATGGATCACAAGCGCGCGTTGGACAGGGACGAAGGGCTTAACACCGGCGGCATGGGCGTGATTGCGCCCAACCCCTACTACACGCCTGCCATCGCAGAGGACTGTATGCAGAGCATCTTTCTGCCAACGTTGGCAGCGATGCGCGCGGAGGGATGCCCGTTTCAGGGATGCCTGTATTTCGGGCTGATGCTGACTGAAAACGGCCCGAAGGTGATTGAGTACAACTGCCGATTTGGCGACCCAGAGGCGCAGGCGGTGCTGCCGCTTTTGGAGAGCGATTTGCTGGATATCATGCGCCATATTACGGCGGGCACGCTTGCGGATGCGGACGTGCGGTTTGCACAGGGGGCAAGCTGCTGCGTGGTGTTGGCCTCGGGCGGGTATCCGGAGATGTACGCCACAGGCAAGGATATTTTCGGGCTTGCCGAGGCGGAAGCAATGGCGGGGGTCAGCGTGCTACATTCGGGGACGCGACTGACGGAAGACGGGCGGCTGACGACGGCGGGCGGGCGTGTGCTTGGCGTGACGGCGGTCGGGGCTACGCTCGCGGAAGCGGTTGAAAAGGCATATCTGGCGGCAGGGAAGATTCGCTTTGAGGGTGTGCATATGCGGATCGATATCGGGGCAAAAGCGCTTGCCGCAAGGTAAAAATATCTGGGATCAAACCGTTGCTGTGCGGTGCACGACCGAGCCCCACACTTATTAAACCTCCCACCTCCGGTTCGCTTTCGGCTGCGCCAAAGTGCCCACAGGGCACAGGCTTACCGCTGGCGCCCATACCCCAATAGAGGTTTCATCCTTTGGAAACCTGCTCTGGGCTTCGCTCTTTACCCTTTATATTGTCCATCAGGAGGTAGTTATGGCTGTTTATCGTGTATACACCGAAAAAAAACCCGCCTATGCCGTGGAAGCCAATGCCTTGCTCCACGAAATCCGCCACATCCTGCTCATCAAATCCATTACAGGGGTGCGGCTCCTGAACCGCTATGATATCGAAGGCGTTGGCCAGCCACTGTTTGCCCAGTGCCTGCCCATCGTTTTTTTTGAGCCTCAGCTCGATACCTACTCTTTTACCCTGCCGGAAAACACTGCTGCCGCTACATTCGCCGTGGAATACCTCCCCGGTCAGTTCGACGCCCGCGCCGCCTCCTGCGAGGAGTGCGTGCAGCTCGTAAGCCAAGGCGAACGCCCCACTGTGCGCACCGCCCGCGTGTACCTGATGGAAGGCACACCTACCGCCGAGGAAATCCAGCGCGTTGAGAAATACGTGATTAACCCGGTGGAAAGTCGCAAGGCGGAGCTGGCTGAAAAAACCACGCTGCAACAGGGCTACCCCACCCCCGAAAACGTGGAAACCCTCACCGGCTTTACGGCGCTGGAAGGCGCCGCCCTTGCGGGCTTTGTTTCCCGCTACGGCCTTGCCATGGATGCGGATGACCTCGCCTTCTGCCGCGACTATTTCCGCACCGAACGGCGCGACCCCACCCTCACCGAAATCCGCATGATCGACACCTATTGGAGCGATCATTGCCGCCATACGACCTTTTTGACCACGCTGGACAGCGTGAAGGCCGAAAAACCCGCGGTAGAAAAGGCCTTTGCCCGCTACCTTGCCCTGCGCAGGGAACTTGGCCGCGAGCATAAGCCCATCAACCTCATGGACATCGCCACCATCGGCGCCAAAGCCCTCAAGGCACGCGGCGGGCTGCAAAACCTCGATTTGAGCGAGGAGATCAACGCCTGCTCCATCGTGATTGAGGTGGATAACAACGGCACCACCGAGCCGTGGCTTTTGATGTTTAAAAACGAGACGCACAACCACCCCACCGAGATCGAGCCTTTCGGCGGAGCGGCAACCTGCATCGGCGGCGCAATCCGCGACCCGCTCAGCGGCCGCACGTATGTGTATCAGGCCATGCGCGTGACCGGTGCGGCGGATCCGCTGGTGCCCGTGGAGGAAACCATGAAAGGCAAACTGCCCCAGCGCAAACTCGTAACCACGGCGGCGGCCGGCTACAGCGCCTATGGCAACCAGATCGGCCTTGCCACGGGATTGGTGGATGAGCTTTACCACCCCGGCTATGCCGCCAAACGCATGGAGATCGGCGCGGTGATCGGCGCGGCTCCCCTGAAAAATGTGCGCCGTGAGCAGCCCGAGCCGGGCGATGTGGTCATTCTGCTGGGCGGGCGCACAGGCCGCGATGGTTGCGGCGGCGCGACCGGCTCCAGCAAAAGCCACAAGCTGGAAAGCCTTGAAACCTGCGGCGCGGAAGTGCAAAAGGGCAATCCTGTGGTGGAACGCAAGCTTCAGCGGCTGTTCCGCGATGACAAGGTAACCCGCCTGATTAAACGCTGCAACGATTTTGGCGCGGGCGGCGTGAGCGTGGCCATCGGTGAGCTGGCCGACGGATTGCAAATCGATCTGGATAAAGTGCCCAAGAAATATGAAGGGCTGGATGGCACCGAGCTTGCCATTTCCGAAAGTCAGGAGCGCATGGCGGTGGTGGTGGCTGCCGAGGATGCCGAAGCGTTGATCGCATTTGCCAACGCTGAAAACCTCGAAGCCACGGTGGTGGCGCTGGTTACGGCCTCGCCGCGCCTTTGCATGGTTTGGAAGGGCAACACCATTGTGGATATCAGCCGCGAGTTTTTGAACTCCAACGGCGCGGAAAAGCATGCCGCTGCCATGGTGGGCGACGATGGTATCCGTCCTGTGGCGTTTGCAGGGGAAACCTTCGGCGAAAAGCTACAGAGCATGGTCACCGACCTGAACATTTGCTCCAAGCAGGGGCTGAGCGAGCGCTTTGATTCCAGCATCGGCGCGGGCACGGTGCTGATGCCCTTTGGAGGCAGGCGGCAACTGACCCCCGCGCAGGCGATGGCGGCGAAACTGCCCGTGCAGCACGGTGAAACCGCCACATGCAGCGGCATGGCCTATGGCTTCCATCCGCAGATGATGGAGCAAAGCCCGTACGAAGGTGCCTACCTGAGCGTGGCGGAGAGCCTCGCGAAGCTTACGGCCAGCGGGTTTGATTTCCGCAAGGCCTACCTGACCTTTCAAGAGTATTTTGAGCGCATGACGGGCGACCCCGTGCGCTGGGGGCATCCGCTTTCGGCGCTGCTGGGCGCGCTGGATGCGCAAATGGACTTTGGCATTGCGGCTATCGGTGGCAAGGATAGCATGAGCGGCACCTTTGAAACGCTGGATGTGCCGCCCACGCTGGTGAGCTTCGCGGTTGCGCCGGGCAGCACGGCGGATGTGATTTCGCCAGAGTTCAAGGCAGCGGGGCATGCGCTTTACTACCTGTATGCCAACCCGTTTGACGCGGCGGCGTTCGCGGGGAATCTGGATCTGCTTTACCGACTCATCCGCGAAAAGAAGATTGTTTCCGCGTGGGCGGTGGGGCTGGGTGGTGTGGCGGAGGGGCTGTTCAAGATGGCGCTGGGCAACGGCATCGGCGCGGCGGTGGATGCGTCGTTTGCGTGCGACCTGTTTGCGCAGGAGATCGGCGGCATACTGGTGGAGCTGGCAGATGGTGAAACGGACGCGGCGCTGGTTGCGTCCGGTGAAAAGCTGGGCGACACCACGGCGGCGTATGCGCTTGCGTATCGCGGCGAAACCCATGAGCTGAACAGCTTGCAGGATGCGTATGAAGGCAAGCTGGAAAAGGTGTTCCCCTACCGCAAGGGTAGCGCGGAGGCAACTGCTGCGGCAAAGAACGCGCCGGTTGCGTCCATTGCGACAGGCTGGGCGAAACCCGCCATCCGCGTCGCAAAGCCGATTGCAATCATCCCCACGTTTCCGGGCACGAACTGCGAAGTGGATACCGCGCGGGCATTGGAACGGGCGGGGGCGGAGCCGCACATTGTGCTCATCAACAACCTGACTTCCGCGCATGTGGCGCAAAGCCTTGAACGGATGCAGAAAGAGATTGCGCAGGCGCAGATGATCGTATTCCCCGGCGGTTTTTCCGGCGGGGATGAACCGGATGGCAGCGGCAAGTTCATTACCGCGTTTTTCCGTAACCCCGCGATGAAAGAGGCTGTGCATGCGCTGCTGAAGGACCGTGACGGGTTGATTTTGGGCATTTGCAACGGCTTTCAGGCACTGATCAAGCTGGGGCTGGTGCCATTTGGCAAAATTGTGGATACGGACGAAAGCTGCCCGACGCTGACTTTTAACACGATCGGGCGGCATCAGAGTATGCTGGTGCGCACGCGGGTAGGGAGCAACAAAAGTCCGTGGCTGCAAAAGTGCAATGTGGGGGATGTATACACGGTTGCCGTAAGCCATGGCGAGGGGCGGTTTGTGTGTGGGGAGAGCATGCTTGCGGAACTTGCGCAAAACGGGCAGATCGCCACGCAATATGTGGGGCTGGACGGAGCGCCGACGATGGATTTGCGGGGTAACCCAAACGGGAGCATTTGGGCGGTTGAAGGGATCACATCGCCGGACGGTCGGGTATTTGGGAAAATGGGGCATATTGAGCGCAGTGGGCGGGATTTATACAAAAATGTGGCAGGGGATAAGTTCCAGCCAATTTTTGAGGGTGGAGTAGAATATTTCAGGTAGGAAGGGCAAAGAATGGGTTTCCAAAGGGGGTTACCCCCTTTGGCAGGGTTTGGGGCAGCGCCCCAACGCCCTTCCTGCGCCGCGGCGCCTAAACCCGCAAGCGAAGCGAACAGCGCCGAAGGCGCTATGAGGCTTCGCGGAATTGCAGCTTGCCAAAGGATGAAAGTTGCAATCGTGCCTTGCTTCTGGTAGTATGTCATTGTAAAAAGTATGTGCAAACGCGATTTTTCCATTACGGATGTTTTGTGTGCACGTAAACCCTTAACCCCCTTGCATTATAGCCGACGGCACTTTCCGCGCCTTTGGGAAGGGGACACGTCGGCTAAAGCCTCCTTTGGGAAGGGGACACGTCGGCTAAAGCCTCCTTTGGGAAAGGGACTGAGGTCCCCTTCCCAACCATCCCCTGTGGGGATGATCTTGTGTGCAGAGCAACCCGCTGACCCGTTCGCATCATAACCGCTTCGCGGCTGTTCGCTCACTGGAGGATGTTGCGCTGCGGCGCATGCCAAGGGGCTCTGCCCCTTGAACCCTGCAAGGGGGATTATCTCCGGTCCGTTTGATCGTCGCGCGCCGCACTGCCGTGCGGCACGCTTGTCAAACTTCTCACCTCCGATTCGCTCACAGCTTCGCCGTGGTGCCCACAGGGCACACGCGCCTCTCTGGTGCCCTTGACCCCATTCTTTCATCCTCTACCAAACAGGAGGTATCCTCATGACCGACCATTCATCCTATATCAGCCCTTTTTCCACCCGCTATGCCAGCCCTGAAATGCAGTTCATCTTCTCCGAAGATAATAAATTCCGCACCTGGCGCAAACTCTGGGTCAGCCTTGCCAAAGCCGAGCAAAAACAGGGGTTGCCCATTACCGATGAGCAGATTGCGGAACTCGTCGCCCATCAGGATGATATCAATTACGACGTTGCCACCCAGCGCGAACGCGAAGTGCGCCACGATGTGATGAGCCATGTCTATGCTTACGGCGTGCAGTGCCCCACCGCCAAGGGCATCATTCACCTTGGCGCTACCAGCTGCTACGTGGGGGATAACACCGATGTGCTCATCATGAAGCAGGGGCTTGAGTTGGTACGCAGCAAGCTGCTGACCGTCATCAAGGAATTGCGCGACTTCTCCATGGCGTATAAGGATTTGCCCGCCCTTGCCTATACCCACCTCCAGCCCGCGCAGCTCACCACCGTGGGCAAGCGCGCCACCCTGTGGCTGAACGAGTTCCTCATGGATTATGAGGAGGTCGAGCACCGCCTTGCGACCCTCGCGCTGCTGGGCAGCAAAGGCACCACCGGCACACAGGCTAGCTTTATGGAGCTATTGGGCGGCGACAGCGCCAAAATCAAACAGATTGAACTGGATATTGCCGCCGATGTGGGCGTGCCCCGCGTGGTGCCTGTGAGCGGCCAGACCTACAGCCGCAAAATGGATTATCAGGTGGTAAGCGTGCTCTCCGGCATCGCGCAGAGCGCCAGCAAGTTCAGCTATGACCTGCGTCTGCTGCAAAGCTTCAAAGAGATGGAAGAACCGTTTGAGAAAAGCCAGATCGGCTCTTCCGCCATGCCCTACAAGCGCAACCCCATGCGCAGTGAACGCATCAGCGGCCTCAGCCGCTATGTGATGGTGGATACGCTTAATGCCGCCATCACTGCCGGAACGCAGTGGTTTGAGCGCACGCTGGATGACAGCGCCAACCGCCGCATTGCTGTGAGCGAAGCGTTCCTGGGTGCGGATGCGATTTTGAACCTGATGATGAACGTGTGCGACGGTCTGGTGGTGTACCCCAAAGTGGTGCGCGCCCGCGTAATGAACGAACTGCCCTTCATGGCTACCGAAAACGTGATGATGGACGCGGTCAAAAAAGGTGGCGACCGGCAGGCGCTGCATGAGCGCCTTCGCGTGCACAGTCAGGAGGCCGCCCGTGTGGTGAAGGAAGAAGGCGGCAACAACGATCTGGTCGATCGCATTGCCGCCGATCCTGCGTTTATGGTCAGCAAGGCGGAAATCGAAGCCATTCTCGAGCCGAAAAATTTCATCGGCCGCAGTGCCGAGCAGGTGAGCGAGTTCGTGAATGAAGTGATTGATCCGCTGCTGGCTGCCCATGCGGGCGAGTTGGGCAAGAAGGCGGATGTGAACGTATAACCGAACCCGCAGCGTGCAATCAGGAAACAAAAAAAGAACGCGCGCCGTTTTTGCCGGCGCGCGTTCCAAGCTTTTAACAAACCTCAGCAAACCTCTGCAAACCGCTGTTGCCACTCGCCTCATAGCCCTTCGGGCTGTTCGCTCGCTTCTAGCAAACGCTGCGGCATGAAGCGTTGGGTTTGAACAAATCCACCAAAGGATTTCAGCCTTTGCCCTCCTGACAAGGGATTTCATCCCTTGACCCACTTTTTTGACAATCTGGAACGCGCGCCGTTTTTGTAGGCGCGCGTTCCTTTTTCGATGGAAACCTTGAGCGATTTTCGTGGTTGTACGATTTTCAAATCCGTCATGCGCTAAAATCGCAGAAAGACGGCTGTGCGAATGGTTTGAACGAGCATTACAGCATCTTTTTCTTTTTAAAGTAAACCATGCTCACCGTCACAAAGATTACGCTCAGCACGATCACCAGCGGGTAGCCAAACCACCAGTTGAGCTCCGGCATGTGTTTGAAGTTCATGCCGTACCAGCCCGCGATCAGCGTCGGCGGAAGGTATACCGTCGCCAGCACCGTGAGTATCTTGATAACGCGGTTGAGGCTGTAATCCATGGCGGCCTGATACGCCTCCCGCAGTTGGGTGAGCGAATCGCGCAGCAACTGCACGCTCACGCTTAGCCGGTCTACCTTGCCGGTGAACATGGCGATGTAGCGCAGCGCGCCATCCTCAAAGATGTCGTTTTCGTTTTCCTGTAATTCCTCGCCGATGTCGATGAGTTGCTCATAATAGTTGCGCAAAATCAGCAATTTTTTACGACGGTCAAAGACCTCGGTATTGAATTCGCGTTCTACCTTGCCGGTCGTGATTTCCTCTTCCATGGCGTTGATTTCAAATTCCATTTTCGCCAGCGCTTCGCTGTCGCGGTCAATAAAGCTCTCCAGCACGGCGGATACCACTTTTTCCATGGTGGTGGCTTCAGGCTTGTAACGCTTGGCGGCGTTCATGAACAGCTTGGTTGCGCTGCCGTCCTCATCCAGCAGGCTCACCATCAAAAAGAGGTTGCGCTTGAAAAAGAAGGCTACCTTGTCGCTGTGGTTCATCGGATCGGTTGCATCCACAATGGTGACCACGCAAAAGGTATATTCGTCAAACACATCCACGCTGTTGCGGTAACGGTCGCGCTCGGTCAGGCATTCCTCCACAACGCTTTGGCTGAAACCGAAGTGCTGGCTGATTTTCTCCAGCGAGTTCACGCTGATCACGCCCACGGTCAACCGTGCGGAATCAAACTGATCCGGGGTAATTTGTTTATATACGGGCGTTAGTTGGTATAGCATGTGTCTGCCGCCTTTCAAGAAGGATAGGCTCATTGTAGCGCAGGCAGGGCTTTCGCGTCAAGGCGGTGAATGAGCGGCGCGTCGTTTGACCTTCGCTGCACGGGAAATTTCCCGTCGGCCTTTTCTCAAACGCATGGAACGAGCCGGAGCGCGAAGTTCTGCCGTGCTGAAATCGGCAAAGGCTTATCCTCCGGCTGTTTCAAACCAACCGTAAAATGCCTGTGAACGCTTCCGCAGGCTTTGACAGCCGTGGGGAAGTGCGATACAATGAACGTATACCGTCATAAGGGAGGGGCGCCGATGGAGGATGCCGTACGTACGGAACTGATGGAGGCGTTGCACCCCATCGTGAAACGCAAGGAACTGATCGAAGCCGCGCCCATGAGCCGATATACCACCCTCGGCTTTGGCGGCCCAGCCGAATTGCTCTGCGAGGTATCCACGCTGGAGCAACTGCTGGAGATTTTGCGAATCACCCACCGGCTGGGCGTGCCCGTGAACGTACTGGGCAACGGTTCCAATCTGCTGGTGAAGGATGGCGGCTGGCAGGGGCTTACCTTGCACCTTGGCGAGCATTTTGCGGAGGTGGGGTTGCCGGAGGCTTTACCCGACGGATACTATACCATTACGGCGCAGGCAGGCGCGGCGCTCACGAAGCTTGCCAATGCGGCGGCGGACGCGGCGCTAGGCGGGCTTGAGTTTGCCGCGGGCATCCCCGGCACGGTGGGCGGCGGCGTGGTGATGAACGCCGGAGCCTATGGCGGGGAAATGAAAGACGTGATCCTGAGCGTGACCTGCGCAACGCTCGCAGGCGAACTGAAAACCTACACCAATGCGGAAATGGCGTTCAGCTACCGCCGCTGCCGCTTGAACGAGCCCGGCGCGCAGCCGGAAATTGTGGTTTCCGCGACCGTAGCGCTCATCCCCGGCGATGAGGAAACCATCCGTGTGACCATGCGGGAGTTTAATGCCCGCCGCCGTGAAAAGCAACCCCTGAATCAACCCTGCTGTGGCAGTACCTTCAAGCGCCCGACGGGACGCTTTGCGGGCACGCTGATTGACGAATGCGGGCTGAAAGGCCTGCGCGTAGGCGGCGCAAGTGTGAGCACCCAGCACGCGGGTTTTCTGATCAACGATGAAGAGGGCACGGCCGCCGACTATCTGGCGCTGATTGACGAGGTACAGCACATTGTGCTTGAAAAAACCGGCGTACTGCTCGAACCGGAAGTGCACATTGTGGGCGAGGAACTATCCGAGGATACGCGGTAGTGCCGCAGAGGTTGCCGCAAGGAGCGAAATCAGCCTGCCAACCGGTTTGTGCCGGACAGGCGAAATGCCCGCGAACGCTGTGGCGGGCAAAGGGCAGTATGCCGCTTTTGGATGCCCTGCATCCGCGCAAGCCATGAAAACCGCCATCGCTCAGGGACGCGCATGACCTGAACGCACAACACAAGAAGAGATCAACCCGTTACCGCGGGAGAAAAGGGAGGTTGTCGGATGCAATTTTTGATTGTCACAGGATTAAGCGGGGCGGGAAAGACCGTCGCCATCCGCACCCTGGAGGATTTAGGCGCGCTGTGCGTGGACAACCTGCCGCCGATGATGCTGGTGCGCTTTATGGAAGCGTGCAAGGCCTCCAACATCAGCAGGCCGCTGGTCGCCATTGCCGTGGACATTCGCTCGGGCGAGTTTTTTGACGCCAAAGCCGTGGTCAAGATGATCGACGAAGCGCGCAGCGTAGGCTTTACCATCGATACGCTGTTTATCGAGGCCAAGGATTCGATGCTGGTGAACCGCTACAAGGAAACCCGCCGCGACCATCCGCTGGCCAGCGAGGGCATGAGCCTGGAGGAGGCAATTGCCGCCGAGCGCAACCGCCTGCAACCCCTGCGTGAAACCGCCAACCACCTGATTGACACCAGCGAGCTGAAAACGAGCGCCTTACAGACAAAGCTACGCGAGATTGTCGCGCAGGCGGGCGAAGAACCAACGCTCCGCATTGAGCTGCTCAGCTTCGGATTCAAGCGCGGCATCCCGCGCGACGCCGATCTGGTGTTTGACGTGCGTTTTCTGCCCAACCCCTTCTACATCCCGGAGCTTGGGCACCATACGGGCATGGATGAGGATGTGCGCGATTTTGTGCTATGCCACCCCGTGACCGAGGAATTCTTAGCCAAATGTATGGACATGCTGAGTTTTCTGTTGCCGCATTACGTGGACGAGGGCAAGCACCGGCTGGTGATCGCCATCGGCTGTACCGGCGGTGCGCACCGCAGCGTTGCCATCGCGGAATACCTCTGCGAACAGTTGAAGGCACAGGGCAAGCATGTGAGCGTGACGCACCGCGATTTGGCCATCGAACAGGCGCACTGGTTAAGCAACAAACAATAATCATGCAATAATAGCTCAGGGGCATTTCGCTGCCCCTGGAACCCTGCGGCCTCTTCCTTTTTTGGGAAGGGGTCTTTTTTGTTTGGCAGGGGGCATGCCTGCGGGCATGGCAGGGGCTTTCCGCTGCCCCTGGTACCCTGCGGCCTCTTCTTTTTTTGGGAAGGGGTCTTTTTTGTTTGGTAAGGGAGCATGCCTGCGGGCATGGCAGGGGCTTTCCGCTCGCCCCTGCACCCTTCGGGGTCGCCTGTCTACACGGCGGGAGCGCGTGAGGGGTTGCCCTTGGGTACAGGAAAGTAGTCCTCGCTACCGCGCGGAAGACGTTGGACTTGTGTACACAGGCTCCGCGCGTGGCAGCATCGGCCCACAATCCTGTCCACCTGCGGGCGACCCCTCGCGCGCTCCCGCCTGCTGGTTTCATGGCGACAGGAAAAATTCGCTACCCGTGGTGGCTTTAGTTTTTTGATGAATATCTATTGGTATTTCGATACAATCCGAAAGGATGCTATCCGAGTTAAACCTTTGCTGTTAGTATGAAACCATTTCTGTTCTCTAAACCTATGCAGATAGAGAACAATTTGTTTAGCCAGAACAAAACCTATGCAACCAGAGCAAAACCTATACAACAGAGCAAAACCAATGCAGCAAGTGCAAAATCTATGCAGCCAGAGCAAACCCTATGCAGCCAGAGCAAAACTTATGGTGCTTGAGTAAAACTAATTCTGCTGTGTAAAACCGATTCAGCCGCTGAGTATAGGTTTCTGGCTCAAGCAGGGAAGCGATTTCTTTGTGTCGCCAGAAAACAAGCAGGCAGGGCTGTGAGGGTCGCTCGAAGGAGGACAGGCTTGTCGGTCAGCGCTACCACGCGCGGAGCCTGAAAGGTATGCAACCTTGTTTGATTCGCGTGGTGGCACTGGACGACTATCCTGTACTTCAAGAGCGACCCTCTCAGCCCTGCCGTGTAAGAAGGCGACACCCGAAGGATGCAGGGGCGAGCGGAAAGCCCCTGCCATGCCCGCAGGCATGCCCCCTTCCAAACAAAAAAGCCCTCTTCCCAAAAAAGGAAGAGGTTAAAAAGTGCGCCACAGCGCTCGAAAGGAGTATGGGGCACCGAAATGCCCCTACTCCTCCAGCGCAAGTTGTGCCGCTTTTTCCGCATGGACAATGGTGGTGTCAAACAGCGGTACAGCAGTGTCCGCCTGTTTCACCAACATGCCGATTTCGGTGCAGCCGAGGATGACCGCCTCAGCACCGGATGCAGCCATGCGCTCGATGATCTTGAGGTAGGCGGCTTTGCTCTGCGGCAGTTGCCTGCCAAAGCAGAGTTCCTCAAAGATCACGTTGTGGATTAGCTCGCGCTCCTCCGCTTCGGGGATGTCTATAATCAAACCACGGCTTTCCAGCCGCTCGCGGTAAAAGGTCTGTTCCATGGTGTAGCGGGTGCCCAGCAGGGCACAGCGCTTCACTCCTTTGGCGATCAGCGCGTCGGCGGTTGCGTCCGCAATGTGGATGAACGGTATATGAATGGCTTGCTCAATCTGCGCACAGGATTTGTGCATGGTATTGGTGCCCAGCAACACAAAATCCGCGCCGCCGCGCTCTAGCCGTTGCGCCGCATCGGCGAGCAGGTCGCCAACAGCCGTCCAATCCTCTTTGCGCTGCTCCGCCTCTACCTCGGCAAAATCGACGCTGTACAGCAGAATCTTTGCGCTGTGGTAGCCGCCCAGCGCGGCGTTGATGCGCTCGTTAACCACCTGATAATAGGTTACGGTGCTTTCCCAGCTCATGCCGCCGATCAGGCCGATGGTTTTCATGACGGTGCCCCCTTTTGGTATGTTGTTGGGATTGTACTGCCGCGGGTGACGCGCGTCAACCCCCCTATAGTTTGACAAACCGTCGCCCGCATGGTATCCTGTGGCGGAAGAACCATGGAAAAAACACGCTTTCGGAGGCGTCGCATATGAAAATTGCCGTACTGATTCCCTGCTACAACGAGGCGAAGTCTATTGCCAGGGTGGTGGCGGATTATCGCGCCGCGCTCCCTGAGGCGGATGTATACGTATATGACAACAATTCCAAGGATGGCACCGACGAAATCGCCCGCGAAGCAGGGGCGATTGTTCGCTATGAGCGCAGGCAGGGCAAGGGCAACGTCATCCGCACGATGTTTCGGGAAATCGATGCCGACGCGTACCTGATGATCGACGGCGATGACACCTATTCCGCCGAGAATGCGCGGGAAATGGTTGATCTGGTGCTCAACCATAAGTTGGATATGGTGGTGGGTGACCGCCTCAGCTCCAGTTACTTTACCGAGAACAAACGCCCGTTCCACAATTTTGGCAATACGCTGGTGCGCGAGCTGGTCAATCGCATTTTCAAAGGCAGCATTGCCGACTTGATGACGGGCTACCGCGCTTTCAGCTATCAGTTTGTAAAGTCTTTTCCGGTGCTGTCCAAGGGCTTTGAAATTGAGACGGAGATGAGTATCCACGCGCTGGATAAAAACCTCTCCATCCAAAGCGTGGCTGTGGGTTACAAAGATCGCTCCGCCGATAACCCCAGCAAGCTCAACACCTATACCGATGGGCTGAAGGTACTGCGCACCGTGGCGAGGCTGTATAAGGAATACAGGCCGCTGTCGTTTTTCGGCCTCATTACGCTTTTATTTGGCGCGGTGGGCGTCGGTCTGTTTATTCCGGTGTTGCTGGAGTACTTCAGCACCGGACTGGTGCCGCGCTTCCCCACACTGATCGTTTCCGGTGTGCTGATGACGCTCGCTATCCTGATGCTGGTGTGCGGGTTGATTCTCGATACGGTCGCCAAGAAGCACAGGCAACTGTTTGAGATCAACCTCAATGTGCTGCGGATGCTGCACGACCTCGATCAGCACCGAAGCTGACAGAGGTTCATCGCCTGCCTGAACGGGCAGGGTTAGCCGAAGGATCGGTCTGACTAAATCGAACTGGTTTGCGAAAGAGGTATCCCTGCGCCTTTTGCGCCCCTTGCGATTCGAACGGGGTTAAATAGCGATCCTATTTTTACAACGCTTTGCAAAGCACCCTGGTAAGCGTATGGTTTTCCAAATGGGTTGGCGATGCCGGATTTTCACAACATTCATGCGAAACTAATCGGCAATACCGCCAACCTGACAGGCAGGCGCTTCGCGCTGAAACCGCCGCAATCGTTCAGGGCTTTCAAAGCCAACCGGATTACACCAATGAGCATGGAAGCGGACGCGATCCGTACAGCGTGCAGATGTTTTTCCTCTCGCGTTACCACGTTTCCCAAGATTCCGAGAGGAAGCGATCCATACAGCGTGCAGATGTTTTTCCTGTAAACAGACGTTTGATGCAAACCAGTGGGGCAAGGGCGAAAACCGCTCCCCTGTCGGATTCATCTTGCATCAAACGTTCCCCAACGGGCAAGCGGTGTGGATGAGCAGAACCGCTCCCGCCCTACACAAAAGGAGACGCTATGACCACCACCCGTACCCCCATCGCAATTGTTTTGCGCCTGCTGGGCTGTTTGCTGGCAGGCGTGCTTTCTATGTTTGCGTTCACACTTTCGCCTGATGGATATGTGGGCATCAGCGATTTGCCGATGCGGGCGGGCAGCGCGTTCTGGTGCATCGATGCACTGCTGATCGTGGGGCTTTACTGGCTGTTTACGGGCAGTCGCCGCGCGCGGCTGTCGCCGGGCATAGGGCTGATGGGGCTGTTGTTTGGCGTGATCAACTATTTTGCCACAACGCTGTTTGCGTATGATACCTGGGCATTTCTGAATTCGGCGCGCGCCATTAGCGTTGCGGGGCTGTGCATCCTCGGGCAAAGCGCGGCAATGACGGCAGGGATTTCCCTCGTTTGCGGTCTGTTGGAGCGGGGAAAGTCTGCACCACCCATTCATAACGGGCATAGGGCAAGGCGCGATGGGAGCATGGATGTGTATCCTGCCGTAAGGGTTGAACCGGTCACAGAGGGCAAAACGGTTACAGCCGATAGCGGTTCCGAAACCGCATTATCTGAAACGAAATCAATGTCAGCTGCGGACGTTGCAACAGGGCACATTCACGATACGCCGGTGCAGCCCGTAGACCTTGAACCGTCGCAGGCGGGGCAAACTGCCGACCCCGAATTGTCGCAAGCGGGTCAACCGAACAGTCACTTATCAATCAAAGGGAATCGGCTGGACCGGTTCACCGATCGTTTTCCCCGCTTTGCGGCTTGTATCCGCCGCCACCGCGTTCTGAGCGCCATGGCGTTTCTGCTGCTGTGCTGGTCTCCGTTCCTGATTGTGTTTTACCCCGGCACCATCATCTGGGATATGGGTGAAATGCTGGGGATGCTTGTGGGTCTGCGAGAGATGACCACATGGCATCCTGTGTTTACCACATGGATTTTCGGCGGCTGCGTGTGGCTTGGGCGGCAACTGGGCAGCGATAACCTGGGCGCGTTCCTGTTTACGCTGCTGCAAACACTCGCGATGGCTTACGCGCTGGCCGATTCGCTTCGGCTATTGCGTCGGCTGGGCGTGGGCAGGTATTGGCGGCTGGCGGCGCTGCTGTTTTTCGGGCTTACGCCCATTTTTGGTTCTTTCGCGCAGGCCGTGGGCAAGGATACGCTCTACACGGCCGTGCTGCTGCTGTTCGCCGTGCGCACGGCGGAGATTCTCCGCTTCGGTGTGCCTAAAATGAGAAGGTTGCTCGTGTACGCGCTGTGGGCGCTGCTCACCTGCCTTGTGCGAACAAACGGGCTGTATGTGGTGGCGGGCACGGCGGTGCTGATAACGGTATTCGGTGTGCGCGGCAAAGCACGGCTGACCGTCGGCGGCGCGCTTGCGGTGGCACTGGCGTTGGCGTTTGGTTTTACCAACGCCCTTTTGCCTGCCCTGCACATCAAGGATGAAACGGCTTCGGGGCTGTACTCCGTGTGCTTTCAACAGAGCGCACGCGTGTTGCGCGACCATGCCGATACCGTTACGCCGGAGGAAGATGCCGAAATCGACCGTGTGCTGGATGCGGCAAAGCTGCCCACCCTTTATGAAGTGAACATCTCCGACCCAGTGAAGTACACCTTCCGGCAATACGGCGAAGGCCGTGCTGCCGAGGTGGCCGCCCTTGCCCGCTACCTCGAAACCTGGCGATCCATGCTGACCCAATATCCGCTTACCTACCTGGAAGCGTTTATCGGCGGCAACAGCGGCTACTATGCTTTTACGCCGAAAATTGACGCATCGCGAACGTTCAACAATCAGGGCGGCATCCGTTTTGTGTTTGAAACCTATGAGCTGGGGGCCGACCCGCTCTACCTGCATACGACGCAAATCGCGGCATTTTCCAAAGCCCGCGAATGGCTGGCTGCCTATGCGCGCGGCTGGCGGCGCGTGCCCGTGCTGGAACTGACGCTGTTTTGCCCTGTGTACACGTGGCTGCTGATCGCCGCAGGGCTCTCGATGGCGCGGTGCAGGCGCTGGCGCGAACTGGTGGCCTTTGCTCCGGCCTTGTTAAGCTTTGGCGTATGTCTGCTGTCGCCTGTCAATGACTATTTCCGTTACTTCCTGCCGATGGTAGCCATGGCACCGATGCTGTTGGGGCTGGCTGGTCGCCCCAACGCGCTTCGGGTTTGAGGCTGCCCAAGGGCTTTTCGTTCGCCCTTTGGGAACCTTCGGACGCGTGCTTTTAACCCTTTGGGTTTTCTTTATTTGTTATGGGGGACATGCCTGTGGACATGGCAGGGGCTTTCCGCTCGCCCCTGCACCCTTCGGGTGTCGCCCTCTTACACGGCAGGGCTGGGAGGGTCGCTCTTGAAGTACAGGATAGTCGTCCAGTGCCACCACGCGAATCAAACAAGGTTGCATGCCTTTGAGGCTCCGCGCGTGGTAGCGCTGACCGACAAGCCTGTCCTCCTTCGAGCGACCCTCACAGCCCTGCCTGCTGGTTTTCTGGCGACACAAAGAAATCGCTACCCTGCTTGAGCCAAAACTATACTCAACGACAGAATAAGTTTACACCGCGTAATCAGTTTTTCACTTGCAGTAAAGGTTTTTCATGGGCAGAACAACGTACTTGGTAAGGAAATAGCGATAGTTGTGCATTGAGAAACGAAGCCACCATGGGTAGCGAATTTCCCCTGTCGCCATGAAACCAGCAGGCGGGAACGCGCGAGGGGTCGCCCGCAGGTGGACAGGATTGTAGGCCGATGCTGCCGCGCGCAGAGCCTTCTTATACAAGTCCAACATCTTTCGCGCGGCAGCGAGGACTACTTTCCTGTACCCAAGGGCAACCCCTCGCGCGCTCCCGCCGTGTAGAATGGCGACTCCGAAGAGTGCAGGGGCGAACGGAAAGCCCCTGCCATGCCCGTAGGCATGTTCCCCTGCCAAAAAAGAAGACCCCTTCCCAAAAGGAAGAGGCCGAAGATTTCCCAAAAGGCGATCAAAAAGCCTTTTTGTCTACAAACGCTCGGTAGAGAGGATGTTGGCGAGCGTTACCAGCACGTGGTGGATGTCGATGGGTTTGGCAATGTGTCCGTTCATACCCGCCTCCATGGCGATGCGCACATCCTCATCAAAGGCATCGGCGGTCATGGCGATGATGGGTACGTGCGCCGCGTCCGGGTGCGCGCTGGAGCGGATGGCACGCGTGGCTTCGTAACCGTCCATCACCGGCATACGCACATCCATGAGGATGGCGTCAAAGTAGCCCTTGGTGCTTTGTGTGAAACGTTCCAGCGCGATACGGCCGTTGGAAGCGGTCTCGATGGTAAAGCCGCCCTCCTGCTTGAGTAGTTCGGTAGCAATTTCCATGTTCATATCGTTGTCTTCCACCAGCAAAAGGCGCTTGCCGGCGAAATGCGTGTGGCTGTCGGGCTGGGTTTGGATCAGGTTACGCTTGCTGGTATCGACGGGAAAGGGAATCTCCACAATGAACGTTGCTCCTAGGCCAGGGGCGGATTGTACGGTGATGGTGCCATCCATCAGCGATATCAGGCGTTTGGCGATGGCCAACCCAAGCCCGCTGCCACCGAAGTTGGCTGCAATGCTCGTGTCCTGCTGCTCATAGACTTCAAAGATTTTGGTCTGGAAAGCCTCCGTCATGCCGATGCCGTTATCGGCGACCTGGAAACGCATCAGCACACGGCTGTTCTCGATTGCTTCCTGCGTAGCGGTCAGGGTTACATGCCCGCCTGCGGGCGTAAACTTGACAGCGTTGGAAACCAGATTGACCAGAACCTGCTTGATGCGCAGATCGTCGCCAATCAGGTAACGTTCGGGCAGTGAAACGGCCTCCACGGTATAGAGCACGCCCTTGCTTTTGGCCTGTGCGTTATAGATGGCGGCGATGGTATCCAACAGTGCGCGCAGGTCGAAGCTGTTTTGCGCCATGCGCAGTTTGCCGCTGTTGATGGAGCCAAGGTCCAGCACATCGTTAATCAGCCCCAACAGATGGTTGGCGGCATATTCGCTTTTCACAAAGCAGTCCATCAGGCGTTCGGGCTTGCCGATGCTGGTGCGGGCTAGCGCAAGGTAGCCAAGTATGGCGTTGAGCGGCGAGCGGATTTCGTGGCTGATATAGGCGGTAAATCGCCCCTTGGCACGGTTTGCTTCTTCGGCCAGCGTCAGCGCTGTTTGCAGTTCCGCACTTTTGCGCTCTTCGGCGCGGATGGCGTCATCCACATCCATCATATAGACCATCAGGCTATTGGGGTGTTCTCTGCTTTGAAACATGCTCTGGAACACCACGCGCACCCAACGGTAGGCCTCACCGTAAAGCACGCGACACTCAAACCGTTCCTGAGCATGTGTTTCCAAAAAGTCTGCGTGGGCGTATTGTGAAATGTGCGCCAGCACGGTTGCTTGGTCATCCGGATGCACGAAGCGCTCAATGACTTCCGGCGAAAGCGTCGAAATCGGCATGCGGACAATCGTGTTGTGTTCAACCCGGTAACGCCAACGCTCAAAGGTGCTGACATCCACTTCCCATACATCGTCGTTGGCTCTGTTGGCGTAGTCCAAAAAGGTCGCGATTTCCGCTGTGCGCGTACGCGCCTTGTGGGTGCGCAGGTCGTGCAAACCCACAATCAGCAGCAACAACAGCAGGAAGATTGCCATACAAACCAGCACAAGCATCACATCCGGCGGCATTTGATCAGCAATGGTGCTCAGGTTGATAGGCTGATTTTCGAAAACGGAAGTGATGATAAAGTCGGTCATCTCCGAAGTGGTCACGTGCTTTACCAAGGCATTGAGAATATTCAGCAGTTGTGGATCAGCATTGGAGTGTACCCCAAAGCACGCGCTTTCGCTTACTCCTTCCAGCCGTTTGGAGGTTAGGCCGGCGTAGTGGCTGCTTTGCAACAGATCCTCGGCGGCGTAGCTGTTGATCACTGCAGCGGATTCGGTTTCGTTCAACACCGCATCCAGACAATCGCGCGCGCCCGGGTAGTAGGTGATCTGGTAGTTGGCGGAGTTTAGCAAGCTGTTTTCCTGAAAGCCCTTGTCTACCGCGAGGGTGTTGCCCGACGGTGTGTCGTCTTTGGTGACCATTACCAGGGGCAGCGTCAGGAAAGGGTCGGACAGGATCACACCGGCGGTGGAAAGGCTCAAACTATTCGGCTCACAGCAGAGAATATCATAGTGGTCGGATGTTTCCAGCGGCACATAGATGAGCGTGATATTCGCGAGCTCCGCTAAATGGTTGAGTATTTTGATGGATATGCCCGAAGGCTGATCCTTTGCCGAAAACTGAAACAAAGGCTCCCATGGCTTGCCATAGGCGACCGTCAGCGTACGGTGTCCGGCCAGATAGCTTGCCTCTGCGGGCGTCAGTAAAAGGCACTCCGACGCGGTGGAAGGGGAGGGTTTGGTTGGGGAGACGACGGTTTCTGTCGCCAGAGCACCGGCAAGCGGGAGCAGCAAAAGGCATAGAAGCAGCATGCACAGCAAGATCAACCTGAGCTTGTGCATTAGGCTTCTGTGACTCATGCGTTCGCGCTCCCTTCCGGCTGAGGCTGGTAGGTGATAAAGAACAGACTGCGCACCGTATCGCCGGAAAGATAACGGATTTTGATATGATAGTTGCGATAGCCGCCTTTTTCGGCGGCGCGCTGATAATGCCCTTCGGCGACGCCCTGTGCCTCCAGTGCGCTGTGAAACAATGCCAACAGTTCATGATAGTTTTCCATTGTGGTCAGGGTGCTTACATCGGTGCCGTAGCGGTAGATGCGTTCAGCACTGTCGCCGGTCATGGCGAGATATTCATCATTGATGCGAAGCAATTCAATCTTATCGCCGCACAGCTCACATAGGGAGGCTGCGCAGGGGATGGTGTTGAGCATGAGGCTGAAATCACCGTCGATACTCCAGACACGGCGTACGGTTGCCGCCGGAAAGGGATCGGTCAGATCGGACACCGTTCGCAGCGGATGCGTCGCCATCAGGCGTTCAAACGCGGCTACCGGCATAGGCCGATAGTAGAAGAAGCCCTGCCCGTATGTGCAGCCGATGGAGCACAGGAAGCGTGCCTGCTCGGCCGTTTCCACGCCTTCTGCCACAATGGGAAGCGAAAGGTAGCGCGCCATGCGCACGATGCTGCTTAAGATCGTGCCGCCGCGGCCGTCCTTATCCTCGCCAAACAGGAATCGCATATCGAGCTTCAGCAGATCCACCGAGATTTCTTTGAGCATGTTCAAACTGGAGTAAGCGCTGCCGAAATCGTCCATTTCCACGGTAAAGCCCCGGTTGTGCAGTTCCGCAATCAGGTCGGAGAGCTGCTTGGGATCCTGGGCGTAGGCACTTTCCGTAATCTCCAGCTCCAACATCCGGCGCGGCACGCCGTATTTATCCGCCAGATTGCACAGCGTGCTGACCAGCGCAGGGTTATAAATATTGACGCGGGATACGTTCATGCTCACAGGCAAGGGCGGATGATCGGGGTGCCCGTCCATCCACTTGCGAAGCAGAATGCACACGCACTCCCACACAAAGGCATCCAGCTTGATGATAAAGCCGTTTTTCTCAAAAATGGGCACGAAGCTTCCGGGCTTGAGAAGGCCGCGCGTTGGATGGTTCCAGCGCACCAGCGCTTCCGCGCCTTCAATTTCGCCTGTGTTGAGGATGCACTTGGGTTGCAGGTAAATTTCAAACTGCCCTTTTTGAAGCGCGCCGTTCATGTCGTTGACGATTTCCAGTTCATCCAGAAGCTCTTTGCGCAGTTTATCATCATAATAGGCGAAACGGTTGATATAGTTGCCCTTGACGGTGCGCTTGGCCAGCTCCGCCCGATCGTGCATAATGCTCACGGGCAGCGTGCGGTCGTCCACAATGTAAAGGCCGTATACCAGCAGGATTTCAAAAGGCAGATCATAGTCCTTGAGTTCCGTCTCGTTTTCTTCCATACGCGCGTGCAGCTGGTCACGGTCGTAGGGCAGGCACAGCGTAAAATTATCCGCGTCGATCCGGCTGTAAGTCGCATGGCTGGCATAAATGGTTTGTAAGCGGTTGGCAATGTAGCGAAGCAGACGGTCGCCCTGCTCGTGACCGAAAATATCGTTGATCACGCGGAACTTTTCGATGTCGAAGGCAATCATCACAAAAGTGGTGTCGGGAGCCTTATCGATCATCAGCCGCGTTTTCTGGTAGAAGGCCGCCTTGTTGCAGATGCCGGTGAGCGCATCGTGCTCCGCCATATTGCGCAGCTCGTTCTGGTGGCGGCTTTCCTCGCTTTTTTGTACCAGCAGATAGCGGTTTTGGGCGCGCAGTTCTTCGGTTTCGCGCTTGTGGATGGCGTTTTTCACACGCAGGCGCACCAATTCGGGGTTGATAGGTTTGTTGACAAAATCGATGGCACCAAGATCAATGGCTTTAACGCTGTACTCCGCTTCATCGGCGGAAGAGGTCACAATCACAGGGATAGAGGACATATACGCGTCCCGCCGAATGCATTTGAGAACCTCCAAACCATCCATGCCCGGCATCAGGAGATCCAGCAACAGGGCTGAGATGCCAGTGTCATTGCGCTCCATCATCTTCAGGCACTGGGGGCCATTCTCGGCGGTCAGCACCGTATATTCATCCTTGAAGATTTCGCACAGGAGGTCGCGGTTCATTTCCACATCATCGACAATCAGCAGGGTACGAACCGGTTCCCGTTCTTCGGCAGCGACGGTTTCCGCGTCCACCGGAGCGTTATAGAGGCCGTGCGTGGAAGGCGCGTTCACATCGCCGTTGAGCAGTTCGTCATGGTAGAAGACATAACGGTTTTTACCGTGATGCTTGGCGAAATAAAGCGCCTTATCCGCCTTTTCGTAGAGCGGATCGAACGTGCGGCCATCGCGCGGAAACAACGCAAGACCGATGCTTCCGGAGATCGCCACGTCGGAGCCGAATTGCCGGTTGAGCGTCCGACAGATGTTGGCGGAGCGACGCTCTAAAAAGCCGGTATCATCCTTCACGTTTTTCAGGCATACCATGTACTCGTCTCCGCCAATGCGGCCAATGAGATCGTCACTGCGCATCATGCTGCGCAAGCTGTTGGCGATATCGATGAGCACGCGGTCGCCAAACTGATGGCCAAAGGTATCATTGACGCGCTTAAAGCCGTCCAGATCAATCATGATGAGCGCGTGCACGACATCCAATTCGCCCTGTGACAGCACCTCATTGAACCGCTCCTCAAAGGCGGTACGGTTTAAAAGTCCGGTGAGCGGATCGCTGTTGGAGCGGGCACGCACCTGGAGATCGTCGCGTTTGGCTTCATCCTCGTCCTGCAAGAGCAGGAAGGATTGCACATCGTTGGAGTATGGGTCGGAAATGAGCTGGATGGTAGCCAGGGTCCACAGCGGATTCCCCTGCGCGTCCAAGCGGCGGAACTCCAGCTTATCCGAACGGATGCCGTGAGAAAAAGCCTCCAGAAGCCTTGCCCGATCGAAGAACGCGCGGAAAGGCGCGTCATCTACCGGCGCTACCTGATGTTCAGCCAGAGCGTTCACCATCGCACAGATGGAGCGCTTGGCTTCCGTCGGCAGTACCGGCAGCATGCGACCGGCTTCTCCGGTGAATGTATCGCGGGTGAGGTTATACTCATAGTAGTTCATGCCGGTGGAGGGCATTTCCGTGTAGAGCTGCTTCCACTTCTGGTAGGCAAGCTCCTTTTCGCGCTGGGCGTCGATATTATAAAAGGAGATAATCGCCTGCAACGGCTGATGATCGCTGCCAAAGATCATTGTGTAATCGGCGTGGTACCAAGCGGTGCTCCCATCCAGATTGCGCAGGATACCCGCGTATGAACCGGATGGTTTTCCCGCAAGGATATCTTCATAAAAGGCACGGAAATCAACGGCGCTCTCCTCCGGCACCATACCGGAAGCGATCATCGCGTCGGGCACGTCGAGGATTTTATGGCTTTCCCCAAAAAGCGGCGTGGGTTCATCGCCCAACAACAGCGTATGGGCAGCCACATCATAACGCACAACATATTTATCGCTCTGGCGTACCGCGATGCGGTATTCTTCCTCATGGACGCGCAGTTCTTCAATATTGCGTGCCTGCATGAGGATATCGACATCGGAACGCAAAACGCTGATGGTCATGGTAACGACCAGCACGATTACGCCGTAGCGGAAGGCCGAGGCGTTGTCCTCGTTGGGGAAGAGGTAGAAAATCAGCATGGTAAGGATGCCCGCGACCGCCGTGATCATGAGGCCAAGATTCAATTCACTGTTGAGCTTGATGCGGTGCTTTCTTGTGATGTACAGCGGATACATCAGCAGGCAGACGATCACGAAAAGCAGCAGATGCGTCGCGGACAGCGCGACCCACAGAACAAAGTGGCCGGTTGCGATCAGCGCCCCCTGCAACACCGCATTGGCAAGCAGCAGCATGCAAAACACCAGCACCTTGCGATGGAGCGAGGGCTGTATGGAGCCAACAAACCACAGAAAAGGGAGAGGCAGCAGCATATAACTGAACAGGTTGGCGAGCATGAACGCCTGGCTTCCCAGATAGCTGACGCCGGCGATATCCGTATCAATATAAAACCACAGACCGCACAGCAGTACAAAACCCATCAGATAAAAATATCTCCTGGAGAGCTTTTCGCGATATCGGCGCGCCTCCAACACCGCGAAGGAGTATAGCGCCAGCGAAAACAGCACAATCAGGAGACTGAGGATAATGGGCAACATTGCATCGCTAAGCAGGGCGAGCCGGATTCCTGACATTGAGCCCAGACGGACGGAGTAGATTTCCACCACGGGTTTGCTGCCCAGATTATTCATGGTGAGGCGCAGGGTTTTACCCGCCATGTCGGGCGTAAGCTGCACGGCGGACCAGGGTAAATCACAGGAGAGGGTGTTGCCGGGCACAGTGGAAATGCCCGTTATGGTCGCCGGTATGCCGTCTACCGAAGCGGATACCTGCTGATAATCGGTTTTAATGTATAGATAATCGTTGGTTGACAGCTTTGCGGGGAGCGTGTTGAAAATGACGCGCTCACCGGCATGAAGCCGTACAGGGATTGACAAAGCGCGCGCCAAACCACCCTCGGCTTCAACCTGCCAGCCGCTGTCCCACAGCATGGCATTCGCCCGTGCGCTTGAGGCTTGCACGGGGGAATTGTTTGAGACCGCGAACCATGCAAGAAAAACTAACGCCAGGGTTGTTACCATCGGTAAAATCCATTTTTTGTATTTCATGCCTGTTGCTCCATGCCGTTGTCTGTTATGGACAGATTCGGATTCTCAGAGACGGCTGAATTCGAGGATTCGGGCAAAGCAGCTGTGCGGGTACGCATGAGGATGCCTCCATCATGATTATAATATTATACCGAACAAGCCATGCAAATGCAAGGAAGAAGGCAGATATGTTTGAAGCAGAAATGTAGGTTTGTCAAACATGTTGGACAGAGTAGATGCGAAGGAACTCTCGGGGCGAAAGCCAATGAAGGGGTCGCATGGGGATGTTGTTGCTGCGATTTTGGTGGACAGCGAGCTGCCCACCAAAATCGGCGAGCGAGTAGAAGGAATGGGTGTCATAGAAACGCTTCTGATCTTCGCGGTGGCTGCGTTCCACCTTGCCGTTGTGCCGCGGGGTATAAGGTCGGATAAGCTTGTGACGGATACGTTTGGTAGCCAGCGTAGCTTCAAACAGCGTCTGGATATCGCGATTGCTATTTGAAAAACGATTGGTAAACTCAAAACCGTTGTCGGTCTGTACACATTCCACCACCACTCCTCGCCGCCTGAACCATTCGACAGCGTGTGTAATGAAATCAGCGGACGAGTAGGTACTCTGCTCAGGGTAAGCCCCAAGAAAACGAAGCCTTGAATACTCATCAATCGCGGTGTACTGATACAGCTTGAGCGTGGGATCGGCCATGCACCTTCGTGGCACGACCTTTACATCGACCTGGATTCGCTCACCGGCATGCGCCATGGGTTCATAGGGCTTGGCCTTATACTTCTTTTTAGGCTTAGCCTTGGGGAATAGCCCTAGCTTACGCATTGTTCG
>Ga0302273_1000086_pt1 | contig 48406 bp, 37 predicted proteins | sample III_Bog_N1_3_FD_198774 | JGI IMG/M metagenome (GOLD analysis project Ga0302273, IMG submission 198774) | Peat permafrost microbial communities from Stordalen Mire near Abisko, Sweden - III_Bog_N1_3 | ecosystem: Environmental > Terrestrial > Soil > Wetlands > Peat | place: Sweden: Abisko... | reverse complement strand
CTGTCGGGAACGGTTGAATGCAGTAAAAAAACAATCGCTTTCAAGCAAAGAGAAAGCGTTATAGCTAACCTAGAATCACGATAAACCATTGCCGCTGGGATTGTTTCAAGCAAGCGGCAACATGCCTGACAAGGCGGCGTCTTATGAACGGCGGCTTGATTTTGCTGTTGCAATGTTCGAAATTTGATGGTAAAGTAAACGTAACGAACAACGAGGTTCGGTTGATCCGCTATGCTCGTTGTGGGCGTAGTGACAACATAATGAGTGATGGAGGGTTTCAGATGAGAAAGTTTCTTGCGGTTGTCCTTTCCATGATGCTTCTCGCGAGCCTGATCGTGCTTCCTGCGTCCGCCGAGAGCGCGGTAACGCTGGATACCATTAAGATCGGTTTCGTGCATGTGTCCGATCCCAGCGACATGGGTTACACTTACAACCATGATCTGGGCACCAAGGCTATGCAGAAAGAACTCGGCCTGCGTGACGATCAAATCGTTAACAAATACAACATCCCCGAAACGGACGAATGCGCCGATGCTATCCAGGAACTGATTGACGATGGTTGCAACATCATCTTCGCCACCAGCTTCGGGTTTGAAAACTACATGATCGCAGCCGCCAAGGAAAACCCGGACGTGCAGTTCTGCCACGCTACCGGCTATCAGGCTGCAAGCTCCGGCTTGGCCAACATGCATAACTACTTCGGCAAGATCTTTGAAGCCCGTTACCTGAGCGGTATCGTTGCCGGCCTCAAGAGCCTTGAAATCAAGAACAACGTGCTGGGCTATGTGGCGGCTATGCCGTTTGCGGAAGTCATCAGCGGCTATACCAGCTTCTATCTGGGCGCTAAAAGCGTCAACCCGGATGTGACCATGAAGGTCGCCTACACCAACTCTTGGAACGATCCCACCAAAGAAGCGCAGGTTGCCCAGGCTTTGATTGATGCCGGCGCAGGCATCCTCAGCCAACACTGCGACTCCACTGCCACCGCCACCACCTGCGAAAGCAACAAGGTGTTCCACGTTGGCTACAACTCCTCCATGATCACCATCGCCCCCAACGCTTCCCTGACCAGCGCTGTGTGGGATTGGTCCAAGTACCTGATCTTCGCTGTGAAGGCACTTGTTGCCGGCGAAACCATTCCTGCCGACTGGGCGGGTGATCTGGCCAGCGGTATGTGCAACATCAGCGAAATCAACGAAGCCATCGCTGCCCCGGGCACCGATGCTGCGGTTGAAGCCGCCCGCGCCAAGATCATTTCCGGCGAACTGAAAGTGTTTGCTGGCCCGTTGACCGGTACTGGCACGAACTTTGACGGTTCCGAAGCCAAGATCGATCTGGCGGCTGGCCAGTTCTTCGACGAGTCCGGCACTGCGTCCGCACCGTCCTGGAACTTCATCATCCCCGGTATTGAAGTGATCGGCCAGTAACCTCTGTTGAAAGAATGGGCTGTCGCCGCCACGATTACCGTCGTGCGCGGTGGCAGCCCTCTTCTGGTTTTAACGCTGATTCCGTTTTGTAACGCGGTAAAGCACAGGCAGCAACTCGATTGTGTTGGTGATGTACGTTCATTGACCATGACCTACATACCTGCATAAAAGAAGATTCCTCCATCCGTGATGCCGCAGATCGAATTGGCAACAACCGAATCGACGGCCGTGCGCCAGTCGTGGCGTGCAGCCGTCAGTTCAGTTGAACTAAAGGAGTGACGGACAATTGGATAACATCGTTCAGACCGCCCCAATCAATGCCGTGGAGATGCGCAACATCACGAAAACATTCGGCTCCGTTGTGGCCAACGACAAGGTATGTCTGACGCTGGAAAAGGGCGAGATTCTGGCGCTTCTGGGGGAGAATGGAAGCGGTAAAACCACGCTGATGAACATGCTTTCGGGAATTTATCTGCAGGACAGCGGCGAGATTCTCGTATGCAATCAGCCTGTGACGATCCGTTCTCCCAAGGATGCGTATGTCCTTGGCATTGGGATGATCCATCAGCATTTCAAGCTTGTGGATGTGCTCTCTGCCGCTGAGAACATCGTGCTGGGCTTGAAGGGCAGTCACTCGGTCAACAGACGCGAAATCAACGCGAAAGTCTCAGAAATTGCCGCTAAGTACGGCTTTGAGATCGACCCTTCGAAAAAGATTTATAACATGTCCGTCTCTGAAAAGCAGACGGTGGAAATTATCAAGACACTCTACCGCGGCGCGGATATCCTGATTCTGGATGAGCCGACCGCCGTGCTCACGCCGCAGGAAACCACCAAGCTGTTTGATGTGCTGCGCATGATGAAAGCGCATGGCAAGAGCATCATCATTATCACCCATAAGCTCAACGAGGTGATGGAGATTTCGGATCGGGTAGCTATTCTGCGCAAGGGCGAATACATCGCTACGGTTAAAACCGCCGAAACCAACCAGCAGGATTTGACCGAGATGATGGTAGGCCGCCGAGTAAAGCTGGAGATTGACCGTCCGGCAGTACCGCGGGGCGATCGCAAGCTGCATGTGCAAAACCTGACCTGTATCAGCCGCGAGGGAGTCACCAAGCTCAGCGATATCAACTTTGATGCGTTTGGCGGCGAAATTCTCGGCGTGGCGGGCGTGGCAGGCAGCGGACAGAAGGAACTTTGTGAAACCATCACAGGGTTGCGCGCAATCCACAGCGGATCCATTATCTATCGATATAGCAAGGGCGAAATGACCATCGAGGAAAACATTGCCGGAATGCGTGCCGATAGAATCGCGCAGCGCGGCGTTTCACTCGCTTTTGTACCGGAGGATCGCCTGGGGATGGGTCTGGTAGCCAATATGAACATCGTGGATAACGTGATTTTGCGCAGCTATCAGGAAAACGCAGGTATGCTGATCAATCGCAAAAAGTACCGTCCCATCTGCGAGAACATGGTGCGTGAACTGGATATCGTGACCCCCGGGCTTAACACCCCCGTGCGAAGGCTCTCCGGCGGTAATGTGCAAAAAGTGTTGCTGGGTCGCGAAATTCTAAGCCGCCCGCAGGTGCTGATTTGTGCCTACCCGGTTCGTGGGTTGGATATTGTGAGCAGTTATCGCATCTATAGCCTTTTAAATACCGAAAAGCAGAAGGGCAACGCCGTTATCTTCATCGGCGAGGATTTGGATGTATTGATGGATCTTTCCGATCGCATTCTTGTGCTGTGCGGCGGACAGGTCAGCGGCATCGTCGATCCCCGGGAGTGTACCAAGGAAGAGATCGGCCTGATGATGACCCGTGTCGGGCAGGAAAAGGCAGGTGTGACAGCGTGACGCATAACCATGAACCGTTTGTGCGCGTCGTAAAGCGTACGCATATCGAGAAGAAAAAGGCGATTCTGTACCGCGTTTTTGCATTGATGGGAGCGCTTCTGGCGGGTGCGCTGCTCGTGGCGATTTTGGGATATGACCCGGTGCAGATGTACAGCGATATGGTGTCCGGCGCGATCGGGAAGACCTTCATTGCCATCAATAAAAAAGGCGTGTTGGCATTCAGCACCTCCTCCCAGGCAACCATCAAGATCATGACCCTTCTTTTGATTACCGCGCTGGGTTTGACAATGGCGTTCAAGATGCGCTTTTGGAATATCGGCGGCGAGGGTCAGATTCTGGTAGGCGCAATCTGCTGTTCCTACATTGCGGTACAGTTTGGCAATACATGGCCGCATTGGTTGCTGGTTGTGAGCATGTTTCTCGCAGGCTGCATCGGAGGTGGCCTCTACGGCCTGATACCGGCACTATTCAAGGCGAAGTGGGGCACGAACGAAACGTTGTTTACGCTGATGCTCAACTATATCGCAATCAACTTTATTACCTATCTGCAATATCAGCCCTCCTGGCAGATGCCGGGCACAACGTTCCCCAAAATTCGGGACTTTTCTGACAATACCCGCATCGCCAGTGTACTTGGCGTGCATGTAGGCTGGATTATCGCACTGGTACTGGCAGTTCTGTTGTATTTATACTTTGCCAAAACCAAGCATGGCTATGAAGTTACGGTGGTGGGCGAATCCAGCAATACAGCCAAGTATGCCGGTATGAACGTGCCGCGTATCATCCTGCGCACCATGTTTGTATCCGGTGCCATCTGCGGCTTTGCAGGTTTTTTGCAGGTGGCTGGTGCGGACGGGAGCTTAACCACCGATACGGCAGGCGGTGCGGGCTTTACCGCCATCACTGTATCCTGGCTTTCAGGCATGAACCCGCTGATTATGATCTTTTACTCCTTCTTCATTGCTGTTTTGGAGCGCGGCTCCAATCGCATCCAAACGACCATGGGTATCCCGAAATCCGCCGCCGATATGCTCATCGGCATCATCCTGTTCTTCATGCTCGGCGTTGAGTTCTTTATCAACTATCGGCTGGTGTTCCGGCTGAGGGGCAAAAAAGAGGAGGCGGCGACATTATGAGCGGTTCCATCAACAATATCCTCAATTTTGTGAACATGGCTGTGTTAGCCAGCGCACCGCTTTTGCTGGCGACGTTAGGGGAAATCCTGACAGAAAAAAGCGGCAACCTGAACTTGGGCGTCGAGGGTATGATGTTCATGGGGGCGATTGCGAGCCTTGGCGCAGCTTATAGTTATGAGCAGGTTGTGACCCTCGCGGGCGGCATCGCCTCGCCGATTATCGCCACTCTGATTGCCACGCTTGCCGCGGCGGCGGCTGGTGCGCTAGGCGCATTGATCTACGCATTCCTTGTGGTCACCCTGCGTGCCAATCAGAATGTGACAGGTTTGACGCTAACGATCTTTGGCACAGGGTTCGCCAACTTTTTTGGCGAGTTTATCGGCAAGCAGGCAGGCGGCTTTGTGCAGGTGTCTGCCGCCACGAAGGCGATGTTCGGCAACCTTGACATGGGCGCACTTTCGCAAATTCCAGTGGTTGGGCCTCTGCTGTTTCAATACAACTGGATGGTGTATTTCGGGTTGTTCGCCATGCTGGTGATGGCGTGGTTCCTCAGTAAAAGCCGTCGTGGCCTGAATCTGCGCGCGGTGGGAGAAAATCCCGCAACCGCCGATGCGGCTGGGATTAACGTAACACGCTATAAGTACGTGGCTACCACGGTGGGTGGCGCGCTGTGCGGCTTGGGCGGTATGTATATCTCCATGTCCTCCACGGCGTGCGCAGGCGTATGGGTGCACAACAGTGTCAACGGCTACGGCTGGCTTGCGGTTGCGCTGGTGATCTTCGCCACATGGAGCCCGACGCGCGCATGGCTCTGTGGATTGGTGTTCGGCGGCTTGTTGGTTATCCGAAATTACTTTCCCATCCCCGGCCTTCCGATGCAAATCTACTCCATGTTCCCATACATTGCAACGATCCTGGTGCTAGTGATCGCGAGCATCCGTCAGGTGAAGGAGCATGCGCAGCCTGCCAGCTGCGGCCTCAACTATTTCCGGGAAGAAAGATAAATTCATCATTCTTTGCAGAGGAAATTCCCGTTATCCCTGCTACTTTTTCGACCTCTTCCATTTTGGAAGGGGTCTTTCTGATTGCTGATCGGAATATGCCTGTAGGTATGATGGGAACACGCCTGCATGCGTGCAAAGGGCTTTCCGCTGTCCATCTGGAAACCTCTGGGCTTGTCCTTAACAAGGGAGAGAGGGCATGAAGTCACGGGAGAAAGTCGCCCAAAAGAAGGGTGCAGGGGTGAGTGTAAAGCCTCAGTCATGCCATATTAACAAATAAAAACCCTTCCCCAAAAGGAAGAGGTCGAAGGAGAATGGGTAACCGAAATGCCCGAGTGCAAGTCGGTTCTGTTACAGCAACACCCTTAATTCTGGGGGTAGGGGGCTATTGAGTTCTATCCAGCCATGTTGAAGTGTTTTCAACTTCAGGTAGCAACTATGCAAGGCGAAACGGTTGGGTATCGCCATGTGCTCATGACCATAGAGGAAATCTCCGGTCACTGGGCAGCCCAGCGCCTGCATATGCACACGAATCTGATGCGTGCGGCCGGTGTCCAGTCGGAGGCGGATCAGGCTTCGGCCTGCGCCGGTTTCCAGCAACCGATAATAAGTGCGCGCCGGCTTACCGTTGGTGTTTACAACCCGCCGGATGGTGGCGCTGTCTTCCTTGGAGATGGGCAAATCAATCAACCCTTCCCTCGCTGGCGGAAGGTTGTCACATACAGCGAGGTACTCTCGAATAAAAGCGTCGGTGTGTAACTCTGCCTGCAAAAATTGCTGCGCATGGCTGTGCTTGGCTACTACCATCAGCCCGCTGGTGCCTTTGTCCAAGCGATTGACAGGACGGTATAAAAACCCCTGCGGGCATCCAAAGTAACTGTATACGGCGTTTTCAAGCGTTAGGGTATCACGCTTGCGGGAGGATACCGAGGGCAGCGGAGCGGGTTTGTCGATCACCAGCAGGTCTTCATCCTCATAGGCAATGTTCAGGGGAATGTCACAGGGCTCACATACACCGCCTTCGCGTTGAGGCAGTCGAATCACCAATTTCTGTCCGGCTTGGGCTCGTTTATCGGCATGGACGCGTTCACCGTCGAGCAGCAGCGCGCCGTCGAATTTGGCGCTCTTAAATTGCCCATAGGACATATGCAAGCGTTCCAATGCAAGTCGGCGTACGGGTAAACCATCGTCACCCAGTGAAACAATCAAACTCATTTCTTGCATGATTAGGCCTCCGGCTTTTCGTTGAAAACAGTATAGCACGTATAGGATTTACTTTCAAGCGTATTGTCAGCATGGAATACTTATGGTGCAGATACCACTATTTACAAACCCTTAGTCCTATGCTATCATAACGTAGAAAGCGCTTTGCTTGGATGTCATGAAGGCATCGAACCTCCATGAAGGGGGTCAAGGCCGAAATGAACATTCGAGAGGATGCGGTATTGAATGCAGAAAAATAATGTATACCGGATGACACTGAGCGCAATGTTCCTTGCGCTCGCTTTGGCGTTACCCCTAATTACCGGACAACTGCCTCAGATGGGGATGGCCTTTCTGCCGATGCACCTGCCGGTGTTGCTGTGCGGGTTCATCTGTGGTTGGCCTTGGGGATTGGCGGTTGGACTGATCGCTCCGTTGTTGCGCAGCGTGCTCTTTGGCATGCCCCCGCTGATGCCCACCGCGCTTACAATGACGTTTGAACTGGCCGCATACGGCGCGTTTGCCGGTTTGCTGTACAAGCGTTTACCCAGGAAGCCTGCAAGTGTGTATATCGCATTGGTAGGCGCCATGTTGCTTGGCCGCGTGGTGTGGGGATTGGCAAGTTTAGCCGTGTATGGGCTGTTCCTTGGCGACCGCTTTACGGCCGTCTTGTTCCTTTCCGGAGCGTTTGTGAACGCCTGGCCGGGCATCATTGTGCAGTTGGTCCTGATCCCTTTGATCCTATTTGCGCTGGAACGGGCCAAACTGACTTCGGCAGGTAGCAAAGTGGCGGCGGAGTAACAGCGATTGAATCCAGATGTATGTATTGGTAACCTGAGGGTTTCTCATTGGCTTTGTTACGATGATTCATTGCCAATGGAAGGACGAGACCGGCGGAATGCCTGAGCGGTTCTCCCCCTTTTGCTGAATGAAACCGCTCGAAAGTATATCTTTAACCTATGTAGGATTAAGAACTGTTGTGGATTGGAGCAATGCATGGAACCTGAATTTCTGTTGAGTCGACTGAATGCGCATCCAATCGCAGAACCTGTGGACGCGGTCAAACTCCTTTATCAGAGCGAGTTTGGCTGCGGCCATTTGCTCCCCGACGAAGATGTCTGTGTTGAGCGTATCCGTACTGAAATGAGTTTAACAACTGCCGATGATAAAGAACCGCTCTGCGAACCCATAGGTAACGGGTTATGCCGCTTAAACCTGCGGCACCCATCAGTCCGTGTGCTGCCACCGGAGCGTATCGCCCGAATGATGCGGATAACGGACGCGCAGGTTCATGGTTCGCAACAGCGTTTTTTGGATAGTGTTAATACGCTGCGTTTAATGGCGAATACGCTTGATACAGCCGACAGATTTTCGGGATTGGACAGACTGGAACCAAGTCCGAGATTCCCTTTTTCAGGGCGGACGCTCAATGCCTATCTCAACGGTGATTGGCAGTCCACACTGCCACCGTCCCACAGCGTGCGATATCGTGAAGCCTACCAGCCTGCCTATCGTGTGGTGCTTCGACGCTTTGCCGAGGCACTGCCGCTGATGGTCGCCTTGGAAAGCCAGCTTCGGGAGCGCGGAACAGCAACCCTTGTCATGGACGGGGATTGTGCCTCCGGTAAAACAACGCTGATTGCCTTACTGGCTCCGCTGTATGATGCGAATGTACTGCATATGGATGATTTCTTTCTGCCATTTTCCATGCGTACGCCACAGCGCTTGAGTGCGCCGGGTGGCAATGTGCATTATGAAAGGTTTCGAGAACAGGTACTCCTGGGCTTGCTAACCGGCGACCCTTTTTGCTATGATGCGTTTGACTGTCACAAGGGCTTATCGCATACCATCGAGATCAAGCCCAAACCGGTTACGCTCATTGAGGGCAGTTATGCGCTGCATCCGTATTTCGAGGCAGAATACACCGCGTTGCACGCCGTGCGCGCACTGATGACCGTTGACCGGCAGGAACAGCTCCGCCGCATATTGCGACGCAATGGCGAAGTGATGCTGGAGCGTTTCCGCAATGAATGGATTCCTCTTGAAATTCGGTATTTCGAAGCGTATCATAGTGCGCGGAAAGACGAAATTGAGTTGCGCAGTGAGCGCCATGCCGAGGATGAACGTCCGGACGGGGAGGATGCACTGTGAAAGTACTGGTAATCGATGGGCAAGGCGGCGGTATCGGGAAAGCGGTCGTGGTTGCGATGAAACAGCGCAAACCGGACTTGAGCCTTACGGCGCTTGGCACCAATGCAACCGCTACCACGGTTATGATTCGTGCGGGCGCGGATTGCGGTGCAACGGGCGAAAATGCCATCTGTTACCAGTGCGCGACGGCCGACATCATCGTAGGTGTGATTGGCATTCTGCACGCCAATGCGCTGCTGGGGGAAATTTCCCCCGCGATTGCCGCCGCGGTAAGCGGCAGTGAAGCGGAAAAAGTGCTGATTCCATTAGACAGATGCGGCTTGCATGTGGTGGGTGTTGCCCAGCAAACGATGGACGAGAAAATTGCTGAGGCTGTGGCAACCGTTCTTCGTCTTGCCGAAACGCCCTGTAACAGCTGAACCTGTGGTGCGATCCATGAGGGCATGCCGACTACTTGTTCCCATTGCGGCGAAAACGACCCTTACGATTTGTCATTTTCACTGCATGATTCAGACGCAAGAGGAGTCAATATCCATCGACCCGAATAAACGGACGCATCGTCAAAATATGCCCGTGCGATGAAACCGGGAAACCTGCTGGAACCTTAGGCGGGAACGCCAGCCTAACGGAACCAGATTGGATAGCTATCAGCAAACCTAAGAGAGGAAACGATACCATGAGCGAATGTACACATGACTGTTCCAGTTGCGGAGAAAGCTGCGGCTCCCGTAATCAGCCCGAAAGCCTGCTTGAAAAACCGCACGAACAAAGCCACATCAAAAAGGTGATTGGCATTTCCAGCGGCAAGGGCGGCGTCGGTAAGAGCATGGTGACCGCGTTATTGGCGGTGCTTGCCCAGCGTCAGGGTCTCAAGGTTGGCATACTGGATGCGGATATTACCGGCCCTTCCATCCCAAGAGCGTTTGGCCTCACAGAACAGGCTACAGGCTCGGAAAGCGGCCTCTTTCCCGTGCGTACCCAAACCGGCATTGATGTGATGAGCCTGAATCTGTTGCTTGAAAACCCGTCCGATCCCGTCGTGTGGCGTGGTCCGGTGATTACCGGCGCAGTGAAGCAGTTCTGGACTGATGTCATCTGGGGTGATAAGGATATCCTGTTCATCGATATGCCGCCGGGAACCGGCGATGTCATGCTGACCGTTTTCCAGTCTATCCCTGTGGACGCTGTGGTTCTGGTGACGACTCCGCAGGAACTGGTGGGTATGATTGTGGAGAAGGCTATTAAAATGACTGGCATGATGAATATTCCGACCCTCGGCATTGTCGAAAACATGAGCTATGTGATCTGCCCTGACTGTGATAAAAAGATCGATTTGTTCGGGGAAAGCCATGTGGATGCCCTGGCAAAAACATATAACATTCCTTATGCGGCTCGCCTGCCGATCGATACCAAGCTTAGCTCCGGTATGGATAAAGGGATGATCGAGCTTTTCACCGGCGACTGGCTGGACGGTCTGGCTAACGCGATGATCGACCTGAAACCGCAACAGCGCGTGTAAGGGGGATCCGATGAGGGAGAGCGTAAAGGCGCAAAAAGCGCTGGACTACTTCAATCAGGGGTTTAACTGCGCACAATCTGTGTTTACCGCCTTTCACGAGGAAATGGGACTGAGTGAGAGCGATGCCCTGAAACTGAGCAGTTCCATGGGCGGGGGCATCGGCGGTCTGCGTGAGGTTTGTGGGGCATTCTGCGGGTTGAGCATGGTATTAGGAGCATTGAAGGGGTATGATACCCCAACTGACATGGAAGCTAAAAAGGAGCATTATGCCCGCATACAGGCGCAGGCAGAACGCTTTACAACCGAGCATGGAACACTGATCTGCCGAGACTTGCTAGCCAGCCACGGGCTTGTCGCAACGCGAGTACCGGCAGAGCGAAACGCAGACTATTATAAAGCGCGCCCCTGCGCCCGATATGTCGAAAGCTGTGCAATGATGGCTGAGGAAACTCTCCAAGCTTGAAAACGCAGTCATATGCCAAAATGGCTCCCGCTGTAGCAACGGCGGAAGCCATTTTGTATATCCGAAAATATGGACACGTAGGGGTATGGTGGATCTAAAAAAGCCTGACGCAAGCGCATCAGGCTTTTCCTTCATGCTGATATTGTATCAGCATCTGGTTCAAATCATGGAATCAATCGGCATGTGTGCCCCGCTGCCGAGGTTGCCTTCCTTCCAGTGCCTTCGGCACAGGCTGGTGTAGCTCTCGTTGCCGCCCAGTACAATCTGTTCGCCGGTTTTTGCGACTTTGCCATCCACAATGCGGGCGTTGCAGATTGCCTTTTTTCCGCACCAGCAGATGGTTTTCACCTCTTCAATGGTATCCGCCCATGCCATCAGCCACAGGCTGCCCTCAAAAAATTCGCCTCGAAAATCGGCGCGTAAACCGTAGGCAATAACCGGAATATTTAAATCGTCCACGATGTGCACAAGCATTTCCACCTGCGCCTTGGTCATAAACTGTGCCTCATCCACAATGACGCAATCATAGTTGTTCAAATCAATGGTTTCAAGCTCTTCCACAAAGTTGCACTCGCATTGCAAACCGCTGCGGGAGGCTACGAGGTTCGCGCCATCGCGCCTGTCCAACCGTGGTTTCAGCATCAGCACCTTTTGATTGCGCTCCAGATAGTTATGCCGCACCATAATCGCATTAGCGGTTTTGCTGGAGCCCATTGCGCCGTAACGAAAATAAAGCTTAGCCACTTCAAGACCCTCCCGATAGATAATCCGTTAAACGTAGCATAGCATAGCTCACTGGGATTGTAAAGCCGCAGCATGACAGTAGACGCGGCTGACGCATTCAGGGATATGGATGGAATTTATGGATTTGAGCACATTTTGCAGAAATCTTTCCCTGCTTTTTATGGCTTTTCTGCATGGGAAGATGCCGTGCTTACAGGGGGAGATTTCCCCAAAAACATCCGACAACAACCGTGCGAACACGGTTGCGGCCGGATGCGGATGATTTTCATTGGGGGCGGAAAGCGGTCAGCCGACAAAGTCGTCTGGGTTGAGCGGTTCATCACTGGGGCTTGTACTATCGGTACTGCCGGGTTGTTCGCTGGGGGAAGGGGACACACTTGGCCCGGGCGTGGGGGTATCGACCACAACGCCGTTGTTCTGAAAATTGAGCACGGCCATTTTATCGATGCGCTGGCAGGTGAGCGTGTACGCGCCAAGCTGACGGGTGTAGGTGCCATCGGCAGAATTCTTCATCCCCTGAACTACATCGGTAACCAGTTCGTAGCGCTTGGCGGGATCGGTATTGGTGTCCATGGCCATCAGGAACGCATAGCTGTGATAACCGGAAATGGCAAAGTCATTATAGACACTGCTGCCATACTCCATATTGGAAGGTGCAGTGAGGCGGATTTCACATTCCTCAATGACACCTGTACTGTCGCTGGTTACGGTTACGTTGAGCACATCGCCGATCAGGTCATAATAGATACGGCCATCGTTTTCAGTGCTTTTTCGTTGCGAAAGGATCATGGGCAGCAGAAAGCGGCTGTCATTATCATTGATGAAGGTGATGTCTGCCTTATAGTATTCATCGAATTTGGCGTAGCTTTGGCCGGTTAACGCAAACGCGCATGCAGGGGCGAGCAGCGCAAGGGTTAAAACCAGCGCGGTCAATCTTTTCATGAAAAAACCTCCTTGCCGCAATCACAGCGGCATTAGCATAGCATGTTCGGCGATGGTTTTCAAGCGCTTACAACGTATACCAAACGATGCACGGCAGGCATTTCATGCAAAAAATCAGGCTTCCCCATGCAGGGAAAGCCTTTATTACCTGCCGATGAGCTGAACGGGGATGGGTAGGAGGTCCCATCTCCGTTCAGCTACGGCATAAGGTACAGGTTGCTTGACTAAGACCGGCTTTTCTGCTGCTTACAAGCTCTATCCCTTGATAGAGCCGGCAACAACGCCCTGCACGATGTACTTCTGTAGAAGGATGAAGAACAATACCGAGGGCAGAATTGCCAGCACCATGGCTGCCAGTGCGTAGTGCCACTTGGTATTGAGTTGACCCACAAAGTTATAGGCCGCAAGCACGAGCGTCTTGGTTTTCGGTGAGCCGTTCACCATCAGCAGCGGGAGCAGAAAGTCATTCCAGATCCACATCACATCCAGCACGATCACGGTGGCGGTCACGGGTTTTAGCAACGGAAAGATGATGCGGCGAAACGTGGTGAAGGTGGTTGCGCCGTCGATGGTTGCGCTTTCGTCGATTTCAGAAGGAACCGTCTTCATAAAGTTGAAGTAGATAAACGTTGCCATCGGCACGCCGAACCCCCAATATTGGATGCCAAGTCCCCATGTGCTGCCGGTAAGGCCGATGATGTTCATGGCCTTGAGCAGCGTAATCATAATGGTTTGAAAAGGGATGAGCATGGGGGTGATAATGAGCGTATGCAGGAATTTGGTCATGCGCGTTTTACGGCGGTCGAGGATGTATGCGGCTAAGGAAGAAAACGCAACGATTCCCGCAATACCGATTGCGGTGATAACCACGTTGTTTCCAAACAACCGGAAATACTCCATTTTGTCGATCACGTAGGCGTAATTTTCAAAGGCAAGGCGGTTGGGGAGTGCCAGCACATTCAGGAGGACTTCCTTGAAAGGTTTAAATGAGTTAATGAGCATCAGCAGCGCCGGATAAATATACAGGAGCGCTACCAACAGCATCACAGCAATCAGCAACCCCTTTCGAAGACGCTTGGCATTCGCAGCACGCTTCAGATTGGCAGAGAGGCTTGTCATAAATCGACCTCCCTTTGCTCGAAGGCCTTGAGCACCAGTTGGGTAAGCAACAATACAATCACAAAGAATATAATCGCCTTGGCAGAACCCAGTCCATAATGATTGTTCTGGAATGCCTCGCGGTAGATATCCAGCGTGGCGCTGTAAGTTGCGCCGCCGGGGCCACCTTTGGTTAGCGCTAAAATGATGTCGAACACTTTCAGTGAATTGGTCAGCGACATAAACATGCAGGTGGTGATGGACGGCCCAAGAAGCGGAAGCACGACGCGGAAAAACCGCTGCGAGGGGTTGGCGCCGTCGATGCTTGCGGCTTCCAGCACATCGGGGGAAACAGCCTGCAAACCGGCGATGTACAGTACGATGTAAAAACCCAGCGACTGCCACACGCCGACAATCACGATGGACCAGAAAGCTAGCCCGCCGTCGCCGAGCCAACTATAATTCCATACGCCCCATCCGGTGAGTTCATACAGTTGTGCAAAGCCTTGCGAAAAGATAAATTTCCAAATGAAGCCTACAATGGTCATGCTCATGATGTAGGGCAGAAAGAACATGCCGCGCAGGAAATTCGCGAGCCGGAAACGCTTGGTAAGCGCAACCGCCAGCGCGAGCGCAATCACATTGCTGAGCACAATAAAGAAAACCGCATATTTGCAGGTAAACAGCAGCGCCTTTAGAAAGTCAGGGCTGCCGGTTAATATTTGTTGAAAGTTGGCAAAGCCGATGAATACCGGAGATTTTGAGATTCCGTTCCACTCGGTGAGCGAATAAAAACCGCTCATGACAAACGGGATATAGATGGTCAGCGATACCAACACGATAGCCGGCAGCGTATAAAGAATGGTTTCCCGAAGTGCGTTGCGGGTAAGCACGCCTGATTGCGGCTGTCTGTGCACGATGATCCCTCCTGAAAAGCGGTGTTGCCTGGATACATTGCCAAATCCTTCGTATGTTGGAGCTTGTGAGCCGTATGATTCTGCGATGAGGAGCGAAACCTGCGAATTGCAGGCTTTACTAAAATGTCGTGACACCATTGCAGGGCAAAAAGCGAAGGCGGTAAAACGAAAAGTTCGCCGAGTACCGTAACCATGCAGGGCTTCAAAACCGCATTCACGGCATGGTGCATCATGACCGACAATGCAGATGGATAGGCGAAGCTCGAAAAGGGATGGAACGATCTTGCCCGAAAGCGGCTTACTGATGGGGGGGCGGAGGAGTTTGGCTTACGCATCCGACACAGAAGCGACTGCGACGGATGCGTAGCATGGCTCGCACAATTGAATTGGAGGCAAACAGCTTTGGGTATGAATACCGCGCCGCACCTGCTCGATGCGGCGCGATTCTTGTGTTTGGTCGATGGAACGGGAGTTGCCCGTACCATGCCGGGTACGCCTTTCAAACTTAACCGTGTTATGCCTACCGTGTAAAGGGTGAAGACGCGCGACTTCGATGCGGACACCGCCGCGGTAAAAGTTTTACTTCTTATTTCCTCACAACGGCTTGAGAAAGCATATACGGAAAACAGGAAAGGGACGAAACGCTTTGGTGCCTTGGCAGGTGCTGATCCGTGCGCGGCCATAGGATGCCTTTGCTCGATAGCCGCTGATCCTGTCAGAAGATTCCGGTACAGCGGTCAGGCACTGGCATCAGATGGCACGCGCGCGGCTGGCGGTCGGCGCTAGCTTTCGCTCCGTCGCGTTTTCGTTGAATGAAGTGGTTACTTTGCGGGACCTTCTAGCTCGACCCACTTCGCCTCAATCTGTGAGCAGGCTTCATCCTTGGTGATGGTGCCGCCAACATAGGCTTGCATGATTTCACCAAAAGCCTGATGGAAGCTGTCAGTGGAGTAGCAAACAGCCAACGGAGCCGCGCCATTGGTGGCGGACAACTCGCTGCCCTGTTTGATGATCTGCAAGTCGGCAACCTTCGCACCCTTGATGGGCGGAATCACGCCGGCTACATCGCAGAACCAGTTCTTGCCGTAATCGCTGGTGTACCACCAGTTCACGAAGTCGAGCACAGCGCTCAACACCTTGCTGTCCTTGTTGATGCGCATCGCCTGATCGCTGCCCGAGATGATCTGGCACTGTGCGGCGTTGTCGGTTACCGGATAACCGTTAAAGCCAATCTGCAAGGTAGGATCAATGTTGAGCAGGTCAGCTTCGACCCATGCGCCCTGACCTACCATCATGGCTGCCTTACCGGAGCCCACAGCCGCTTCTTCCGCTGCAAGATCAGTCTCCAACGGCTTTGCGTCGCCGTACTTCACGGTCAGGTCTACAAAGTCGAAGAAATTGTTGTAGAGCACCGGATAATCGGAAATCTTGGCTTCACCGGCCGCAAACTTCTTGACCAGTTCGCCGGGATTGTCGGTAGCGGCATCCAGGAAGTGTTGGAACACATGCTTATACACCCACCACTCAGCATAGCCGGTGGAGAAGGGGGTGATGCCGGCAGCGGCGATCTTTTCACAGGCGGCCTTCATGGCTTCGACTGTGGAGGGGAACTCCGTGATGCCAACCTGATCGAAGATGGCTTTGTTGTAGACCATACCGAAGTAGTTGCCCTTGAGCGCGAAGCCGTGAACTTCGTCGCCACTCATCATCATGGCGCGAACCGCGTCGTCCATTGCCGCGGCGGCGGGTTGGTCGGCGAAGTTGTAGGAATAGTCTTTATACACATCAATCTCTTTGCCTGAGGTGGTGGTGAAGATATCCGGTGTTTCACCGGCGTTGATTTTGGTTTTCAGCAGGGTCGGATAATCGTTTTGGGTGGTTTCGTAGTTGATGGTCACATTGGGTGCGACCGTCTTGTACGCGTCGATCAGCGCGCGGACTGCGTCGGCATATTCCGGCATGCTGATGAACATGTTGATTTCCACGGGTGATTCAGCCATGGCGGGAATGACCACCATGGTGAGGAGCATTGCAACTGCAAGCAGCAGGCTAACCAGCTTCTTCATTTCCCGATTCCTCCGTTCATTGGTTCCAGATCGTGTGCAAAGTTGGGAAAGGATGCGCATCCTTTTTCCGATAGTACCATTGTACCGATGGATGATTGTTTTGGGAAGGTAAAATCCAATTCGGACATGTTCCATATTTTGTACACTTAGCCCCTCGGCTTTACCCTCGCGGGGGGTTATGGTACAATGACCCTATAGTCAGGACGGAAACGGTGGAAATGGCATATGCAAAGGCTGAGAACAGGCTTTCAGACGTGGCGGAACCGTACAACCATACGCAAACAGTTAAGTATTCTCGCTGGGCTGGCTGTGGCGATTTCTATCGCGCTTTTAATTGTGTTCAACTATGTAACGCAGGCGCGTTCGAATGTGCAGCAGCAGATAGAAGCATTGAGCCGTGTGCTCACGCTGGAAAATCAACAGGTGGAAAGCTATGTATCGGAGTTGCGAACCTTTTCATTACAACTGCGCAGCAACAGCAATTTTATGGAGATCGCCGCGCAAACAACGCCGTTGTACTATACTCAGCGGCAGGATGTTGAAACCGCGCTGAAAACGGTGTTCTACTCCCGCAGCGATCTGGTGGAGGTGGAGTTGTATCTGGTGCGTCAGCAACAGCGCTATATCATTGAGAATAGAAGGCGAAAGGTATCGATAGAATCTGCAAATGCCGAAGATCTGCAGGACTATATCGTATTTACCGCGAAACCGGATTTTTGTACCATGACGCCCGATCACAGGGGATTGCTTCGATTTACACGCACCATCATTGATTCCCCGCGTGAAACACCGCTGGCGGTAATGCGCTTTACCGTAAGCGACAGTGTGGTGGAGGAACTGTTCAAAAGCCATGCGCTGGTGCAGGAAACCCTATGCGTTTTTGGTGCGAACGGCGAGCGATATGCCCTGCCGGATGGGCTCGACGAAAAGGAGATTGAGGCCATGCAGATCGGTCTCCACGCGGAGGGGGACAGCTTTACCGCAATCATTGGAGGCGTAAACAACCTCTGTGTGGCGGCAAAAAACGGTCAATCCGGTTTTGTGCTGGTAGGCTACAAACCCATGGCACTGGTGAACGCATCGCTGATTGTTACACGCAATCTGTCCATCCTGATCGGGCTGATTGCGCTGATTGTTTCGGTGCTACTGGTAGAGACGTTTATACGCTACATTACAGAGCCACTTTCCATGCTTGCGCACCGCCTCCGCCGCGTCGGCTTGGGCAACTTTAAAACCAAGGCGGCTTTAGAGGGAAGCTATGAGCTGATCGGCCTTTCCGAAGATGTAAATCATATGATGAACGGGATCGACGGATTGATTGAACGCACCTATGTTGCAACGCTTAACGAGCGAACGGCACAATTGATTGCGCTGGAAGCGCAAACGAATCCGCATTTTCTGTTCAACACCCTTCAGGCGATCGGGTCCGAGGCGTTGGCACGCGGGCAGGGTGAACTGTATAAAATGGTCACATCGTTGGGTGCGCTGCTCAGGTATTCTATTAAGGGTGGAAATCTTGCTACGCTGGAAATGGAACTGGACTATGTAGGAAAGTATCTGTCACTGCAAAAAGCGCGCTTTGGCGATCGACTGACCTACCATATTCGCGTAGATGAACCGCTGCTTGCGCTCAATGTACCCAAACTTGGCGTACTGTCGTTGGTGGAGAATTCCATTGTGCATGGTTTGCGTGATCAGGTGACGAGCATCCATATCGAGCTTGCGGGTACAGCGGAGCATGAACATGCCTGCTTAACGGTGAGCGACAATGGTTGTGGCATATTGCCGGATAAGCTGGTAGAATTGCGCCGCGCGATGGACGACCCTGCTGTGACGATTTCACAAAATGTGGGGTTGGTGAACCTGGCGAGCCGCCTGAAACTGCTGTACAACGGGCTGGCGGGAATCGAGCTGACCAGTGTGCCGGAACCGAGGTTGACAACTGTGACCGTAACCATTCCGCTGGAGGTGCTTACCCATGTACAAAGTGCTAACGATTGATGACGAACAACCTGTGCACCTTGCCATCCGATCTCTGGTGGATTGGCGCGCCATCAACGCCGGCGAGCCTTATTCCGCCTATAACGGACGGGAAGGGCTGGAGTGTATGGAGCGGATTCAACCGGATATCGTGTTTGTTGATATGAACATGCCACTGATGGATGGCAAAGATTTTCTTGCCATCGCCAGCCGTAACCACCCGTACAGCCAGTATATCGTGATCAGCGGGTATGATGATTTTCAGTATGCACAGGCGGCTATCCGCCATAATGTGGTGGACTACCTGCTCAAGCCCATTGACAACGAAGAACTGAATCGGGCACTGAAAAAAGCGATTGCCCGACTGCCACAGCGAGAGATATCGCAGGAGGAACGCACGCCTACGGAAGTGATCGCCGCTGTGAAGGAATATATTGACCGCAATTATCAGCGTGACATTCGCATCGACGAGCTTTCCGAACGTTTCTTTTTCAGTCGGGAATACCTGAGCAAACTGTTTCGCAACCTCTATGGCTGCCCAATCTATGAGTATGTGTTGCAGGTTCGCATGGATAAAGCTCGGGAGTACCTGCTCAACCCCAGATTACAGATTCAGGATATTGCTGAGAAATTGGGCTATAACAACGCCAACTACTTTGGCAAAGCGTTCAAGCACCGCTATGGCATCACTCCTTCTGAGTTCCGTGATGTGCATAGAAAATCCGATTGGCCACAGGAAACGCTGACGAGCGCAGCCGAGATTGAACTTTCAGGCAATGGCGCAGACTGACATTGCTTCGGGTGGATGTGAACCCAACAGGGTGAGCAAACGCAAGAGGACAAGATAGATGGAATCAATGGGTATCGGCGAATCTATCGTTGAAGAAGTGGGAGAGGTTTAATGACCCGTTGATCCCTGCCTTTCATGGTTTGCAGAATACAGGAATCATCTAACCCAAAGGTAATCTGGGTGAGATGGCAGTTTTTCGGTAAAGATATTCAGGAACAGCTACAAAAAAGTCAATTCAAACATGGCTCTCAGAGGCGTTGCTTCATGCATGGCGAGCCATAGCAGAGCCTTTATACAGATATATAGGGAGGAAATCAGTGCCGCACCGCGAATTGCTCTTGTGTAAACAGTTAGGAGTGACGGCATGAACGGCTATTTTGAACAGACGCTTTTTTTGCGTGCTGCGGATACGGACGTGAACGGAGAGTGGCGTGCCAGCGGGATATTGCTGGCGATGCAGGAGGCGGGGGGCGCGCATAGCGAGGGACATAATCTTGGCATGGCCGCCCTTCGGGAACGCAACATTGCATGGGTGGTCAGCCGTGCGCTGGTGCATATGGACAAGCTGCCCCGTATTGGGGAAACCGTGACTGTGCGAACGTTTCCAAAGCCTCCGCAGCATTTCTTTTTTCCGCGCTACTTTCAGTTTTTTGTAAACGGGCAGCCCGTGGGGAACGCCGCGACGCTCTATGTACAGCTGGATTTGACGACGCGCCGCATGGCAAAGCCCTGGCTGGGTGGAAACGAGGAGCTCACCTGCGATCTGGAACCACCCTTGCCGCTGCCCGGCGGTATTCCGGCAAGTGACGCGCCTGCGGTAATGTTCGAGCGTGCGGCGAAGTACTCCGACTTTGACGTGAACGGTCATGTGAACAATACCCGCTACCTCGACTGGTTTTGTGATTGCTTCGATATGGAGTTTCACAAGGCTTATGCGCTTCATGATGTGCTGATCCACTATAACCGCGAAATCCGCCCCGGGGAAATGGTAGACCTGTCGCTGCAAACCAATGGCGAGCAGAGCGTGATGAAAGGGACTTGTGATGGGGCGCTTTGCTTTGCCGTGTGCGGGACGTGGGAAAAGCGAAAAAAATAAATGGTACCGCCAGCTTGTTTGGCAAGGCCGTAACGCGACATTTCAGCCCCATATGGTCATGTTTCTCGGATGCAAACCTACGGCATCGCTCAGCCATTCCGCCTGAATCTCAGGCTGGAATGGCAGCTTAGCGCTCACTCTGATCACGGGATTGCAGGCGGTTCAGCAAAAGCCGGAAGCACTCGTGCTTCCGGCTTTTGCTTTCGTCATTGCAATTCCGTTTGTTTTTCAAAAAAGTTATCCTGCTGCACAATGCAAATGCGGATGGCATAGCGTTCATACCACAGCTTTCGTCCTATCGCCTTGGCGTGTGCATGGGTGAGGTTTTGCTTCCATGCGGCAATACTCTCAGTACTGTCCCAGTAAGAAACGGTGATACCCAGCCCATCCGCGCCGCGCACACTCTCCATGCCAAGGTATCCCTGTTGACCGGAAAGTGCAAGATCGACTTCTTCGCCCATGCGTGCATATCCGTTGTCGCCTTCCGTGCGTCGGGAAGTGAAAATCACAGCATAATAGGGAACTGGATGGGTTTTCACGATCTGGCTCATCGGTTTTCTCCATTCTCATGTTTTGAGAGCGGATGGTTGTGTCCAGTAAGTGCACAGCTCGGAGCGTGATTCGGTTGCTTCTCGCACCTGGCGTTTGACATCGGCAAGGGTTATCGATACCATAACCGTACAGGATGTGTATACACACCTCATGGATAAGGAGTGGAATCGCTCTATGCCAATTGATCCCAAAACGAGGACTTTCCCGTGCGGCAGGGGCAACCATCGGGAAAGCCCATTCATTCCAGTCGCCGATCCGCTTCAAGCATCGATCACCCTACAGATTCCTTCGCCTTTCAGGGTCAGGCCAGTTCTTTTTCGATCAGCTTGGACAGAGCGAACACATCCTTGTCCATTTCCCGCTGGTCGGGGCCTTCAATCATAACGCGAACCAGCGGTTCTGTTCCGCTGGCACGGATGACGAGACGGCCTTTGTCACGATATTTGCCCTCGAGTTCTTCGATTTTGGCTTTGATTTTCGAGTTTTGATCAAAGTCAAACTTTTTGCTGTCATCGACATGAGCGGCAAACTGGCTCTGGGGCATCACTTGCATAACCCCTGCAAGGCGGCTCAGCGGTGTCTGGCTGGCAACCATGGCGGTAATCACCTGCACGGCAGTCACGAGGCCATCACCTGTGGTGTTGTAGTCCAACATAATGACATGGCCGCTCTGTTCACCGCCCAGCACATGGCCGTCGGCCAGCATTTTCTCCAGCACGTAACGGTCGCCCACTTTGGTTTTTTCCATGTGGATGCCGTGCTTTTTCATGGCGATTTCCAGCCCCATGTTGCTCATGACGGTTGCCACAAGCGTGTTGCCGCGCAGCGAACCTTTGTCCTTCATGTATATGGCCAGCAGTGCCATTACCTGATCGCCATTGATAATCTGCCCGCGCTCGTCGGCGGCAATCAGACGGTCGGCATCGCCATCGAAGGCGAAGCCAACGTCCGCGCCCAGCTCGCGCACCAGTTCGCACAAACGCTGTGGGTGGGTGGAGCCGCAGTTGTCGTTGATGTTGGTACCGTCCGGTTCATGGTAATAGCAACTGACATGTGCGCCCAGTTCCTTGAACACCATAGGGGCGACCTCGTAGCTCGCGCCCTGCGCACAGTCCAGCACTACATGCAGGCCATCGAGCCGAACATCCGTGGTTTCTTTCACAAAGTCGACGTAGCGGCGAATGGCGTTGCGTTGGCGAACGGGGCGACCAACGCGCTCACCGACCGGCATTTCAAAATCTTTCGGCAAACCGTTTTTGACGATCTCCTCGATTTTATCTTCGAGAGCGTCAGGCAGCTTGTAGCCATTTTTGTCGAAAAATTTGATGCCGTTGTATTCCACGGTGTTGTGGCTGGCACTGATCACAGCGCCTGCATCAGCCTCATAATATCGGGTCAGGTAGGCGATGGCGGGGGTAGGCATAACTTCGATGAGCACGGCGCGCGCACCGACGCTGCAAATACCTGCAACCAGCGCGCTTTCGAGCATTTCACCGCTGATGCGGGTATCGCGGCCCACCAGAATGGTAGGGCGGCGCACATCACTGGCGAGCACAGCCGCGCTCGCCTGACCCAAACGGAAGGCAAGGTCGCAGGTTAATTCCGTATTGGCGATGCCACGCACGCCATCAGTACCGAATAGTCGAGCCATCCAAATCATCTCTCCCTTGATTTATGGTAAGGTAGGTCGGTGGATATCCGATGATGCGCTGTTTCAAATATTCTTAAACAGCAGGGCTTGCTTCATGAAGGAGATGGCCTTCAGCAGGCCTTCGGCGGGAGATATCAGCGCGTCTTCATGCTCAATGGATACTACAACGTCATAGCCTGAAAGGCACAGAGCGCTCACGATATCGTTCCATACATTTATACTGTGACCGTAGCCGATCGTGCGGAATATCCAGCTCCGGTGTACCGCCACAACCGAGCTCCATCCTCTGCACACCATGGTCTTTAAGCCACAGCTTGGCTTTCGCAAAGGGTATGCCGCCCAGTACTGCGTTGAATATGGACAGTTTCGCGGGGTTTCCACCTTATGAGCACGGAGTAGAATATAAACCACGAAACGTTTGTTTACATCCTAAACAGTATAACGCGAAAGCGCTGGCTTGGCAAGCCAATGCCCTGAAACATGAGGATTGATAACGTTTTGTAACGCATACCCTTCTGTGATTGATACAGGCGATAGAACGACCGTAGATTGGGGCTGATAGTACATCACAAAGAGGGATGTGAATAGGAACAGACAATGCGCACCGAGAGGTTTAAACCATGAAGAAGAAGCGCTTGCCAACTGCGAACGCTCCTTAAAGATGAAAGCCGAACCAGTCATGATCCGCTTGGGGACAGAATGCCCTACCCAATGATCACTGGAATTCCCAAGGCAAAAGATCACCCTTGCTTTTGAACATCCTCAATCATTTGTAACACAGCATCCGTACCATCTTTCACGGGGTATGCTTCTACTGCCTTCCGGAGGGTATCCTTGTCGCGAAGCAGCGCTAAGAGCGCTGTGGTCATGGTTTCGGGAGTCATGCGATCCTGTGGCAGCACGCGTGCAAGGCCTCGCTTTTCATAGCTTTCGGCGTTCTTGATCTGGTCGCCGCGGCTGGCGCCCAGCGGATAGGGAACCAGCAACATGGGTTTGCCCAATGCCAACAGTTCGCTCAGCGTATTGCTGCCTGCGCGGCTTAAAACGATATCGGCTGCGGCAAGCGCGTCCGCCATTTCAGCGCCTAAAAACTCCAGTTGACGGTATCCGGCCAGAGATTGGAGCTCGTTGTCGAGGTTGCCCTTACCGCACAGGTGCAATACATCCATGTGAGGCAAAAGCTCCGGCAGGCAAGCCCTGAGACAGGCGTTCACACTCTGTGCGCCGAGGCTTCCGCCGGTCATCATCAGCACCGGTTTTTCACCGGTAAAGCCTGCCATGGCAAGCCCCTTTTCACGACTGCCCTGAAACAGCTCCGGCCGAAGAGGCGTGCCCGTCATGGTGGCCTTTTTACCCAGCGCATCGGCACATTCCTGAAAGGTGGTCGCTACGCGATTGACAAACTTGGCGCTGATGCGGTTAGCCAAGCCGGGTGTTAAGTCGCTTTCGTGGCAGACGGTAGGGACATGCGCCAACCATGCGCCGATCACGACCGGTACGCTCACAAACCCTCCCTTGGAAAAGCAGACATCGGGCTTTAATTTGCGCATCAGCCAAACGGATGTCCACGCGCCATGAATGACACGAAAGGGGTCGGTAAAATTTTGCACACTAAAATAGCGGCGTAGTTTGCCGCTTTTCACCACATGATAGGTGATACCGGGGATTTGAGCGATCAGTTCGTGCTCGATGCCCCGCTCGGTGCCGATATAGTGGATATCATAGCCCGCTGCCTTCAGACGCGGGATCAGGCTCATATGAGGGGTGACATGGCCGGCGGTGCCGCCGCCTGTTAATACAATGCGCTTCATACGTGGCGCTCCTTTGCTGGTCTTGGTTCTGCCATAGTATACACGAAATGTCGTCGATTTTCCACCTTTGCACGCTAATTGTACTTTCGCCGCTCCGTGCTTGAATCGTGGCGACCGGCGCGGTATACTGGCAAAGCAAGGCAAATAAGGAGGAAAACCTCATGAAATATGTGCTGGTGATCGGCGATGGAATGGCGGATACGGGACTTACGGAGCTAAACGGGCAGACGCCGCTGGAAGCACTGACCCTATCGGCGTTTGACCGTGTGGCGGGATGCGAGTGCGGTCGTGTGCGTACTGTGCCCGAAGGGCTGGTTCCGGGCAGTGATACCGCCATCCTGAGTATATTTGGGAATGACCCGCGTGTGTGCTATACGGGTCGCAGCGTTTTGGAAGCCGCGGGCATGGGCGTAACCCTGCCGGAAGGCGGCATCAGCTTCCGTGTAAACCTGTGTGCTGTGGAGGCAATGGAAGGCGGGCTGGTGATCCACAGCCACAACGGCGGCAACATCCACGGTGATGAAGCTGTTACGCTCATGAATGATCTGATTGCCAGCCCAGCCTTCGCAAGGAAATTGGGGGATGCAGGGCTCACGATCCACGTAACCGATACCTTCCGCCACATCGGCGTGATGATCAGCCCTGCGCACGACCTCGCGGCTGTGAAATTGACCGAACCGCACAATGTGCTGGAACAGAAGATCGCGCCACATTTGCCGCATAGGATTGCCGACACTGCTGACAAAGCTGCCATCAAGCTGTGCGATGACATTCGCGAACTGATGCTTTTAAGCTATGATGCGCTACGCGACCATCCGATCAACCACAAGCGCATCGCGGAGGGGAAACTTCCCGCGAACATGATCTGGCCATGGGGCGCGGCTACAGCCATGAAGCTGGACAGCTTTGAACTGAAATACCGCAAGCATGGCAGCGTAATCAGCGCTGTGCCGCTGGTGTGGGGCATCGCGGCGCTCGGTGGTTTGAAAACGCCACGGGTGGAAGGGGCGAACGGCGACCTGGACACGAATTATGAAGGCAAAGTGGAGCGCGCGTTGCAAGCGCTGCTCACGGAGGGCGATAATTTTGTCGCCGTGCATGTGGAAGCGCCGGACGAAATGGCGCACGCCGGCAGCCTTGAAAAGAAACTCAAGGCGATTGAGTACGTGAACGACCGCGTGGTACAACCGCTGCTCGACCGTCTGACCCAAAGTGGCGAAGATTTCCGCCTGCTGCTGCTGAGCGACCATCCGACGTTGCTGACCACCCGTACACATGACGGCGCGCCTGTACCTTATGCGATTTATGACAGCAGAACCGTGGCTAAAGCACTCAGGGAGGGAGCATCTCAACCTGTTGGCAAGCTCAGCGAAAAGGCGGTAGCTGATGCTCCGCTGGTGGAGGATGGCACTCAACTGATGCCTATGTTATTTGAAGAATAACACCTTGGGGCAGGAGCGTTTGGGTGCCTGCTTCAAAGTTTCAAGTGCTGCGGTGCACATTGGCCTCTTCCTTTTTGGAAGGGGTCTTTGTTTAAGCCCTTTGAATGTGCCTATGTGGATGTATTGAAGGACAAGCGAAAAGCCTTCGGCACCCATAGAACCTGTCCCACATCATTACGAGGAGTGAATTCTCAGTCGAATCTCATTCGAAGGTCACAAAGGCAACCGGAATTTACTGCCTATCAACAGGGGGTAGGGTTCCTCAGCTACTTCCCCGTGCTTGTCATCGGAGTGGCTTTCCTGTATAATAGCCGTGGGTTTACCCCACAGGAGGAAAGCCGTCATGACCACGTTACGCCGCTTTATCTGGTATCTGGCCAGCCGTCTTTTGCTGATCATCGTGCTGCTGGGCCTGTTTACCGTTACTTTTTATTATGCGATGAACGCTACCAACGTCTATGTTGTAATCAAGGATGGTATGGCTAAACGTGCGCAGGTGATCATGATGAACGAAGACCCGACGGAGCTGAATAAGTTCTTCCAGAGCAGCTATTTGCAGCGGGATGATAACCTGAACCTTGCGGTAGACGGACAAAGCCCATACCTGTACTACACCATTCGCGGCATTGACCATCGGCTGGAGCTGACGTGGATGTGGTGCTGGCCATGGGAAAACACAGCGCGTGCGGAGTTTGTGGAACGGATTCCCCGTATCGATGGACGCGTCAACCGCACATATGCCGATACGGCAAAACAATTATATGGCGAAAACTATGAGAATCCGCCCAAATGGCAGGCAGGGCGCTACTCCGCCACATTGGTGAAGGAGAACAACCAATGGCACATCAAGAGCATATTGCTGAAGGAAACGCTGACTGATGAACAGGCGGCGCAATAACAGCAACGGAGCCGCCTCCCGATGAAGGGGGCGGCTCCTTCCTCAGTGTCAGCAACTGTGACTATTCTTCTAAACGTCATAAAGTGTAGTTTTTATTCGATTGGTTTGGAAGGGATACGGATCAGCAACCGGTTACTTTCTGTTCTTCATCCGCTGTAACAATGGCTTCACGGCCTGTTGGTCTGGCGATATCGGTAAAATTCGATCAATGTGTCTTTGACATCCTGTGCGTGAACTCCGACAGAACGTTTTCACAAAATGCCGAATGAACTACTCGGCAACATTCAGCCGATCGATAAGCGGGCACAGTTCCCACAAACTGTCCAGCACGTGATCCACATACGGTTGAAAGCGTTCGCTGAAGGGCAGCAGGTCGGGGACCATTACGCAACGCGCGCCGGAACCCCGCACGGAGCGTACGCCGCTGTAGCTGTCTTCTACCCCGATACACTCCTCGGGGGAGCACCCTGCCACGGCGGCCGCGGCAAGATAAGTGTCTGGGGCGGGTTTGCCGTTTGGCACATCTCCGCCACACACCTTGCCATCAAAAAGGACGGCGATATCCGTCATTTTGGCGAAATAAGCTTCCACCAGGGGGCGAACCGTGCTGGTAGCCAGCACGATCTTCAGCCCCCGCGACTTCAGCCCTGCCAAGCACTCCATCAAGCCATCCTTACGGGGCATGGGATGATTCAGGTTGTACTCCGAAAAGTATGCGCGAAAGCGCTGCATTGCCAGTTCATACGGGAAATCCTGTCCGAGGCCTTCGCGGTAGATGTGTTCGCATTCCGCATTGGGGACACCCAGCGTAGTCATGTAAAAAGCTCTGTCTGCATGATAACCCAGTTCTGCGGCAATCGTTTCCATCGCATGCATGCCCAGGGTTTCGGTATCAAACAGCACACCGTCCATATCGAATAGCACCGCTCGAATCATTCCCGTTCCTCCTGTAATTGATCTGTCTTCATGTTGGCGCGCCGCTGGAACCCGATGTGCATTGCAGCCATTCGTGAATATGGAGTGTTGATTAACGCATGACCAGCCTTTGGATGATTATGCGTCCAGCGCTGCCTTGAGCCCGTCTACGGCTGCGCTTATAATTCCGCCCGCGTAGCCTGCGCCTTCGCCCAACGGGTAGAGTCCGCCGATGGCGCTTTGTCTCCGTTCATCGCGCAGCAATCGTACGGGAGAAGAAGTGCGCGTTTCCGGTGCAGTTAGCAGTGCATCTGGCTGGTCAAAACCACGCAGGCGCTGACCCAGACGCGGCAGTGCCAAACGCAGATTCTGCGTGATAAAATCAGGCAGACAGCGGGCGATATCGGTTGGGAAAACACCGGGTCGATAACTGGGGCGCACGCCGCCAAACCCAGTAGAAGGTTTGCCTGCCAAGAAATCACCGACACGCTGACAGGGAGCCAGATAGTTGCCGCCTAACGCATACGCTGCCTGTTCAATGCTACGCTGCAGCGCAATACCTGCCAGCGGATCGTCCGAGCCATAGTCGGATGGGGAGACGCCTACCAGTAGCGCGGCGTTTGCGTTTTCGCCGCCGCGCGCGTGTTGGCTCATGCCGTTTACGTTGAGCAATCCCGGCTCGCTGCTGGCATTGATCACCTGTCCGCCCGGACACATGCAAAAAGTATACACGCCGCGTCCATCGGGCGTGGGCACATTTAGTTTGTAATCAGCGGGCGGCAGACCGGCAGTGCCAGCCAATGCGCCGTACTGGGAACGGTCGATTAATGCCTGCGGATGTTCCACGCGCACGCCCATGGCAAACGGCTTGGCCTGCATGGGCATGCCGAGTGCCTGTAACCATGCATAGGTATCGCGCGCACTGTGGCCAATGGCGAGGTATACCTTATCTGTTTGGATATGCACAGGCGTGCCTGTGTGGCTGTCCACTGAATCGACGCCTGCGATTTTACCATCCGTGAGCGTAAAGCCGATTGCCTTGTGTTCAAAAAGCACTTCTCCGCCAAGCGCTGTTAATCGCTTGCGTGCTTGGGAAAGAACGCTGCGGAGCAGATCGGTACCGATGTGCGGCCTTGCGGAAATGGCAATTTCCTCCGGAGCGCCGCAGGCAACCAGAGTTTGCAGCACGACACGAATATAGGGATCACTGAGCCCGCAGGTGAGCTTGCCGTCGCTGAACGCGCCCGCACCTCCTTCGCCGAAGAGCACGTTGCTTTCCGGGTCAAGCAATCCCTCGCGTTCCAGCGCAGACACATCCACGGCACGTTGTTCCACCGGTTTGCCGCGTTCCAGCAGCAGGGGCTTCGCGCCGCGCACAGCCAGCCCAAGCGCGCAAAAAAGCCCGGCCGGGCCGGCGCCAATCACCACCGGCCTTGCCCGTTCCCCACTGTAAGGGGTCACCTCCAAGGTAAACACATTGCGGTTTTCAGCATCGCTTTCATTCAGCAGCGTGGCTTGATTGGGCTGAAAACGCCGGATCAGCACGGTTTCTGTTTTCTGGTCCGCAAGGCGTACATCCAGCGTGAGCGTAAAATGGATATCGCCTTTGTCTCGCGCATCCACGCTGCGCTTGCTCACAGCGGCACTGGCTACATCGCCTTCGAGAATGCCAAGGCGATCCGCAGCAAGCCTGCGGCAAAGGGCATCATCCAATAGTGCCGCTTTGGAAATCGGCAGTTTGATCTGGTGTAAACGAAGCATGGTTTGCCTCCGATCTGTTATTTGAAAAAGAGGGCATAAACCCATATCGAGGTGGGCGTGAGGTCGATTTCTTTGGAAGACGAAGCCACAGGATTCAAACTGCTGTCTGAGTCGTGAAAAACAAAGCGGTTCAGTGCCGGATACAGGCATAGAATCAATTTGCTGTATTTCGCTTTTCCATCCTATCATATTTGAGAATACCCCGCAAGCGGAGCAATGGGAAGAACTTTGCTTGACATGGATGCACCAGCGGCATGTGGTACAAATGGATTCGGCTGTGGTCAAAGTTTGTTTGCAGATGGGAAAAACTCGCTAAAATCTCGTCAAAAGATTGACATGCCTATATGTGAATGATAGACTTGCAATGGGAAAGCCGTCGGGTTTCGTCGATCGGCTTATTGATTTACGCTCGACGATAGGCGCGGCCATTCCCCCATGCTTTGAGGAAGGGGGCACGCTTCATGCAGTTTTGGGATGAAAACAGCGGCGAGGTGCGCCTGATGGATGATACGCGCCTTTATCCGCACATGCCCCGACAGGAACTGCTCAAGGCGTACCGGAAATTCACGGATACGTCTTCTCAGAAAGATGTGCTGTATGCAGAGCCGATTTTAACGTTTCCGGCCTTTGGCGTATCCGGTGGGAAGCTGGCGTGTGTGTGCTTCCTGCATGGAGACAAGCTGCACGCGATCGAATTTACGGTGGTAGGCGTGGGACAACGCAAGCGTGGTACGGCGGATCAGCAACGAGCATTGCTGTTTCAATGCATCCATGCCGGCGATCCCAGTCGGGACAGCAAGCGCGGCGTGCTGCTACGCTGCCCCTTTGGCACCGCGCTTGTCGCGACCGATCCCCGAAGCGGCGACGCGATGCTACGGCTTACCTACCGCTAACCAACATACTTGTACCTCAATCGACCCTTTGCACTGCCTTGTATCATTAACCGTTGCCGTAACCAGACTCAACCTCAAACGGTTATGCAGCGGTAGCCTGCCGATGTTTTTGGATAACAGGGTAGCGCCGTGTCAGCCATTCGCTTACTGTAACCAATTTCAAACACCCAAACGCATTGCCAAGGAGGGAACTGCATGCAGGGCACCATATCGCCTATCATGCGCGACTTTTTAATCCGGTTCCAACAGACCGCCATCAAGGAAACGGGGCGAAGGCCGCTTACGTTCAGCCGTACGCCAATGGATGAAAAGCTCGTGCTGCCAGGCTGCCAACGCCCAGGCTGTGTGTTCTGGCAACCCATCTCCTGGAAAGACGATCGCGTCCCGCTGGGAGAGAACGCCCGGCTGTTTCACCAGAGCATTATTGATTATGTGTCGATGTGCCAGCTGCTTGAGATTCGTTTTCACCTTCCGGTCGCACCACTGAACAGCCCACTGAGCTTTTTGTATGGCCGTGTGTTTGAAACCTACAAAAACACGGATTCTGCGCCGCCCAGCCGCGCCTTTGACGAAGCTGTGTTTTACCATCAGGAGCACCCTGATCTGCCACTTTCATACAACATGGCGGCTTCCTGCGATAGCGGAGCGCCACTGTTGGTGATGCTACGCGCGGAGGATGGGCAGATGTATATCCAGCGCACGGATCGTGATGCGGCTCCTGTGTATTGCAAGCTTACCATTGACAGGCTACTGCCCAAGTTGCAGTTTGTGTACGACTTTTAAGCTACTCCGTCGCCCGGTGTTTTCCGCGTTTGCGAAAGGAGGCGCCCATGGAAAAAAACGCATGCGGCATCGTTAGCTATGCGGGTCTTTCCAAGGAGACGTTGCTCTCCTTGGGCAAGGCGGCCTTCGCTCAGGCGCAGCCGCCCGTTCCCAAACGGTTCGATGCTTTTTTGCCGCTTTTCCCGATTGAACTGGTTCAGAACATGGATTATGTGGGTTTGTCCGAGGTCAAGGGTACGCGTGTAGCGCCCAGCGGCTTCAGCATTGACCCTGTTGAATATCACCGCAAACTCTATTTGCAGTTTCCCGATCTTTACACTGGGGATAACTATGCGCGTAACTTTGATTATGAAGGCCGCTATGTGGGTCGCGGTATTTTTACCGTGGATCATGCCTGGGTGGATCACTTTCCGCAATATCAACCCTTTATGGGCGAAAAATTAATGATCTACCTGATCGGTGGTGGCTTTCAGGCTGTAGCTGTGCCGGAAAGCGTGTATCCACGCGGCGGCGGTGTAATGGAGGCCGCTGAATCCGCCATGCAGGTTACCCGGCATGTGGAGCTGTTTAACCACTATGCCCGCGCGCGTATCGCGACTGGCGATAAATATGATGCGGAGCTTTTTCAGGCTGAGTTTTTGAACACAACCGGGCTTACTGTGACCACGCTTACTCAAAAGGAAATCAGCCGTGTTTTGCAGGATCTTTCCATTATGAAAAGCCTGCAAAGCGATACGGCCAGCGTAGGACTGTACACTGAAAACGCGCGGCGTGCCGAACGCGTAAGCCAGTACGTGCCCATGCGTTATGCCTGCGACCTGTTTACTCCGGAAGCGGTGGATAAACATACCGCGCGGCTTGTGCAACTCTATCATGCCGATAACGATTATGTAAGTGACCTGTGGATACCTTATCAGGATTTTATTGCCTATGTGGACAAGCGCACTATGACGCTGGATGTGCGTCGCTTATGCGAAGGATATCAGATCGCCCCACGGTATGACCCGGATACCTTTGGCGGCCGCTACCCCGAGGCTGTGCGTGTGGTGGTGGTACGTGATCGCGACCTGAAACTGATGGTGGGTGAAGTGATTAATAACCCTGCTTATGGCGATGGCATGGGGCCGCAGGGGATGATCGGCAAGCAAGTGTACATTGCTGATAGCCGCGAGATGATCCGGCAGCGAAAGCTGACGCTGGAAGAGGTCGAAGTAGCCGCCGAAAACGCGGTACTGCCGCCGGCGGAATACCGCAAAGGTCTTGCGCTGGCAGTGTTGCAGGAGCACAAGGGCAGACAGGTAGACGCGATGTACCGTCGCGAAACGGCATTGGAGCAGATTAACCTTGGCACACCTGTCTATGAGAAAGCGTGCGCATTGCTCAATGAGCGCGTAGAAAAACTGAATGTGATTGTAAAGCGGGAATCTGCTCAAAGCGGTATGAGCCAGATGAGCGGTTACGATGCGGATATCGACTACCTGCACCGTAAAGCACTGGAGCGTGAAGGTGATCCGGAAGGAACGACAGGGGCAAAGCGCATTGCTTTTGCCAGGGACGCACAGCGTGAACAGAGCATCGAAAGCGGCTACGCCATGCGCACAGGATTGCTGCGCATGATGTATCAGGATGCCGCGCTACCCGAGCCGCCACCCGAGCAAACCATAGGTGCGGATGACAGCGAGGATGAAGCGGGGCATGAACACCTGCCGCCCATTCCCGCTGAGGTGGTTCAGGAACAGCCTACTGCCGCACCGCCCAAAGCGGAAGTGACAGGCGATGATGAGGTCACGCTGGATGACCGCTATCCCGCCAAGAGTAAGAACGCAGTGCCCAAAATAAAGCAGAGTAAGGCAGAAATGCCCAAGCCAGAAAGAACGGAAATCGTCATCAATGCAAGCGTCGGCATCAAACCAGCCACGGAACAAGCTCCTGTGGGAATAAAAACGTCCACGGTGGAGGATCATGAAGCTGAAAGAACAGACTCCCATGCAGATTTATCCTCAGACATCTCGCAGGGAACCGATGCGGATCGAGACACCCATTCTGCGCAAGATCAGGGTGCGGTTGAACCGGAGGGAATTCAAACAGAACCTGTAGGGGACGATGATCCTTCAAAGGCTGCGGATAGTCCGGCGGACGCCTATAAATCGCACGATACAGAACCTGCAGCAGGCAGTGCCAAGGGTGAAGAAAACGAAGCGGTTGAAGATGCTGAGAAATCCGAACCGCAGAGTGAGCATGAAGGTTCGGAAGGCGATCCGGAATCCGGAACCGAAACGGAATCAGAATCCGGGGTGGAACCTGAATCTGCAAGGGATAGAGAAATTGATGTCAGTGAATCACCTGCATCAGCCTCCCCCCACAAACGCGTGAGCCTGCGTGAACTGACCGATCGTCAAACGGTTGAACCGGTCACGCCTGCTCCTGATACAACGGTGGAGCCGGAAAAGGAAGAGCCGCCAAAACCAAAGCTTGCTTTCATTCTACGCAGGGGAAGCGAAGACACCGCTTCCAAATCTTATAGCCGTATGTCGGAGCTGCTTCACAAACGGAGAGAATAAAGGCATGCCGATGATGTCCGATTGCTGCATGCTGTGTGACACACACGATAAGGAGAAACCATGCACCAGCGCACAATACTCAAGGGGTTGCAGATTGCCAAGGATATTCCCTACCGCGACCCTGATGCCTTCCTGTCCCTCGTGGGTTCGGATGGCAACGGTAAAAATGCTTTTATGCCTGTCGGGGACAGCCTGTTAAGTCGCCATGTGCTGTTGTTGGGCAGCCCCGGCACAGGAAAAAGCAATATGATGTGCCATACGTTGCGCAACTTGCGTGTAAATCTGAGCAGTGAGGATATGCTTGTGGTGTTTGACCCGACGGGGGAATACAGCACACATTTCTGCCAGAAGGGCGATATTGTGTTTGCGGATGATCAACGCGCGTCCGATGGCAGCGGCGAGGCGCAGTGGAACCTGTTTGGTGAGTTGACGGATGACAATCGAATGCTGGAGGATGCCTCCGCGCTGTGCGATATGCTGTTTGATGAACGCATCCGTGTTGCACCAGACCCCTATTATGCCATAGCCGCCCGTGACCTGACCCTTGCGCTGATTGTCTACCTATGCCGACAGAGCGATCCCGGCTTACGAAACAATGAAACCTTGCGAGGATTGATCGACGGGTTTGATACCGATAGCATGCTTACAATTCTGGAAAGCCTGCCGGAGCTGCGCGCCATGGGTGCTTACCTGATCGAACCTGCCAGCAAGCAGACGCTGGGAGTGATCGCCGCGCTGCAACAAGCCGCGCGGGAGTTGCTGCAAGGCCGTTTCAATGCTACCGGCAACCTGAGCATCCGCAAAACCCTGCGTCGCAAAGGCGGTAAAGTGATTTTTGTGTGTTATGACGCACAGCGCGGCCGCATGACGGGGCCGGTTTTTGCGACACTGTTGGATCAGTGTATGCAGGAGGTGCTCTCCCGCACGGAAAACGAGGGCAATGTTTACCTGTTGCTGGATGATGTCTGTGCGCTGCCCCGCCTGACCCATCTGGAGGATGCACTGCTTTTTGGCCGCAACAAAGGCCTTCGGCTGATCATGGCATTGTCTGGCGTCAACCGCCTGTCCGACCGCTATGGCGAACTTGGCGCTCAGACGATCCTGGACGCGTTTGGAACCACCGTGGCTTTCCGTCTGCATGATCGGGCGGGACGCTCGTTTGTGAAAAACCTGTATGGGCGCCATCGTGTGGTGGAAAGCTTTACATCTTCCGTACAGGTGCGCGGTGTGATTGAACAGGTCATGGATCAATATATTATTGAAGATGAGGATTTAACCGCGCTGCAAACGGGCGAGAGCATCGTTGCCACCATGCACTACCCGCCTTTTTACTTTCGGATGAAGGCCTATGGCGGTTGAACCGGAAACCGAACCCAAACACCAATGGATATAAAGGAGGAACCTTCATGAGCATTACCCCACATGACATCGCCAAGATGCTCGACCACAGCACCCTGCAACCCTACCTTACACAGGAGGATGTGCGCAAGGGTTGTGAAATTGCCCTCAAGTATGATGTTGCCAGCGTGTGCGCACGGCCTGCGGACATGAAACTGGTTACCAGAATGCTTACAGGCAGCAATGTGCGCATCTGCACCGTGATCGGCTTTCCGCATGGCAACCACCTCCCCGAGATCAAGCTCGCGGAGGCCAATGCGGCGCTGGATGATGGCTGCGAGGAACTGGACATGGTCATCAATATCGGTCGCCTGATCGCCGGTGAAGACAAGTATGTGCAGGACGAGATCAAAGCGATCTGCGACCTTGCTCACAGCCGTCATGCCAAAGTAAAGGTGATTATTGAAACCTGTTATTTAAACGATGAGCAAAAGGCCCGTGTTTGCAGCCTGGCTGCAGCCGTTGGCGCGGACTGGGTCAAAACCAGTACCGGCTATGGTTCCGCCGGCTGCACCGTGGAGGATATCCGCCTGATGCGCAAGAGCGTGCCTGTAAACTGCCAGGTAAAGGGCAGCGGTGGCATCCGTGATTTGGATACCGTGCTGGCTGTGCGTGCAGCCGGAGCGACACGTTGCGGCGTTTCCGCCACTGAAAAGATCATGGCGGAAGCAGAAAAGCGCTATGCTGAGGGCACACTCAACGAAGTGATGGACGGCTTTGGCAAAGCCGATACCACAGGGGCATATTGACGTCTGAGAGGCGACTGGATATAAGCATTCTGGCTGCCCCTTGCAATAGAGGAGTCCCTTCTGAAAGGAAGGGGCTCTTTTGTGGAAGAGGACGCACTTGCGGATACGGCAAAATTCAGCGAGACACTTCACTGCAGACGAATGCAACCCATAGGTGGAAGGTTTATTCAAGTGCAGGACGCGGCAAAAGCTTGCGAGATGGGGCGACTGATCGGGTCTTTTGCTCGCTGTTAGAAATCTTAAGGGTCAGTTTTTCTTTTCATTAGCTGATCTGTTCATGGGGTGCCGTGTATAAACTCATAGCTTTCATGCAGGCCTTGAGTGATGGCTGTTGCCCCTTAACTTATAATCAGTTTTCATGAAGAACGAAGCACATTTCAACGATTGTTGCTGCTGTCCTCCAGGCATCATTCAATTCACCTTTTAGGGTCACGGTTCCAATCCTTTTCAAAAACGCACAGCGGTTGCTAAGGCGCTTGCTGTCTATGGTTCCATGTGCTTGCCAAAATCCGCCAAACAAGGTACAATAAAAACTGTTGATAGGCGCTCATATTCATTTTTCATTCATCGGCATCATTCAAAAGGAGGATTTTATGAATTCTTATGTCTTCATGACCGATTCGGATTCCGATTTGCCGTATCAGTATTTGGATCAGTACGACCTGAAAATGGTGTATATGCCCTATATGGTGGATGGTGTGGAATACCTTGACGATTTGGGCATCGGCGGTAAGCAGGCGGAGTACTTCGAGAACATGCGCAAGGGCATGTCACCCGTGACTTCACTCTTGCCCACACATGCCTATCTGGAATACTTTGAGCCCATTTTACAGGAGGGTCGCGATATTCTGTTCATCGCGTTTTCGAGTAAAATGTCCTCCACCATTCATAACATTTTTACGGCCCGCGAGGAACTGCTGGAGAAATACCCAGAACGCCGCATCCTCGTGGTGGATACGCTTACGATTTCCGCGCCTATGACATTGCTGCTGCACCGAGCGTATAAGCTTTACGCCGAGGGCAAGAGTATGGATGAAGTGGCAGGTTGGGTGGAAGATAACAAACTGCGTTCCCACGCTTTTTTCACGGTGGATGATCTCAAATATCTGAAGCGCGGTGGCCGTATCAGCGCGCTGGCTGCTACCATGGGCACGATGCTGGATTTGAAACCCATTATTGTGCTGACGCGCGAAGGCACCATGATCTCTACCGATAAGGTGCGCGGCCGTAAAGCGGCGCTGCGCTACTTGGCGGAAAAAACCGCTGAAAACATAGAAAACCCTGAGGAGCAGGAGTTGGTGATTATCCATGCCGACGCCAAGGAAGACGCCGACCGGCTGGAAGCGCTCATCCGCGAGCGTGTACCCAACATTGGCGGCGTGGCGCAGTACTTTGTGGGACCGGTCATTGGTGCGCACTGTGGCCCAGGCACTGTCGCCAGTTGCTTTATGGGTAAGGTCCGCCCCAACTAGACCGTCTGTGTATGGGATATCCAATCGATAACAGCAGATGCCGTGCCTGCTCAAAGAGGAGCCTCAAGGTGGAGGACTAGCTTTGCGTAGGCACGACTTTTGTAAAGTGGGGGAGCGGTTTAGCGCTGGACAATGGATGAGTCGCCTTCAGCCGCATGACTCATTTTCAGTCCGGTTTAGTAGACGGGCATCCGGCTAGGGTTCCTGTTTCTGAAGAAGATGTCTGCGATTTCGTATGCTGATGAGGAGAAAAGCGCACGTGCATCGAAACGGAAAGGTAGACATCGGGGAATCAAACGGCCTCCGGTTTCGCACAAGACACTGAGAATTCAGGGCGGACAAACGCTCCGGTTTTATGGATGACAATGCTGTTCTTCATCATCACATTCCGGCTAAAGCACGGGATGAATATAGAGGAGGGGCCTTTTATGGTTCTGGCACTGGTGTTATTTCTGGTAACGTATGCTGCGCTCATGATCTTTTCCAAATACCGCGCACACATCGCGCTGACATCCGCGGTGTTGTTTGTGGTGCTGGGGATCCTCCCCGTACAGAAGGTTTTTGGTGCGGTGGATTGGAACGTAATCATGATGATCGCGGGTACCATGGGCATCGTGTACCTGTTCATCGAATCAAAAATGCCTTCGCTGTTGGCGGATATCATTATCCAGCGGATGCCAAGCGTGAAGTGGATCATTATTGCGTTGGCATTGTTTGCCGGTATCATTTCCGCTTTTGTGGACAATGTGGCTACGGTGCTGATGGTGGCGCCAGTTGCGCTGGTGGTAGCCAAAAAGTTGAATATTTCACCGGTGCCCGCCATTATTGCCATTGCCATCTCTTCCAACCTCCAGGGTGCGGCGACGCTGGTGGGCGATACCACGTCGATTCTGCTGGGTGGCTATGCCGGTATGGACTTTCTGGACTTCTTCGTGTACAAGGGACATATCGGCCTTTTCTGGGTAGTGCAGGCGGGGGCGATTCTGTCCGCAATCACGCTGATGTTTGTATTCCGCCACTATGGGCAGAAGGTCAAGATGGAAGATAGAACCGTTGTAACAGACTATTTTCCAACGGTGCTGCTGGTGGGCATGGTGCTCATGCTGATCTTTGTCTCGTTTATCCCCAACAGGCCGCACATCACCAACGGCTTGATCTGTATTGGGCTGATGCTGGTGGGTATTGTCAGAGAAGCGTTCATCCGCAAGGATTTCAAAGCTACTTTTACGCAAACACTCAAGGAGATTGACTGGTTCACACTGCTTTTGCTGGCCGGACTGTTTATTGTGATCGCCGGCATCACGGAAGCAGGGGTAGTGAACGAGATTGCCAAACTGTTTGTCAAGATCAGCAGCGGAAATCTGTTTGCGATATATTCTCTGCTGGTGTGGGCCTCGGTTCTGCTTTCTGCGTTTATCGATAACATCCCCTATGTGGCGACTATGCTGCCGGTGACAGCGGGCATTGCCAGCCTGATGGGGGTAGACCCGACCATTCTGTATTTCGGTTTGCTGTGTGGCGCTACACTGGGCGGCAACCTTACACCGATTGGCGCCTCTGCCAACATTACGGCACTGGGCATCCTTCGCAAGAATGGGTATGAAGCCAGCACAGGCGAATTTATGAAGATCAGCGTGCCGTTTACGCTCACAGCAGTAATCAGCGGTTATATCATGGTGTGGCTCATCTGGATGTAACAGGCGAAAACCAGAGGTTTTCTCAGAGCACCCACTGCAGTAGGCGGTTCGCAATAGCTTGATGAAGATACTTCCATGGTTCCTTCCTCGGAGGTTACCTTCGTTGCCTGCAAGAGCGAACCGCGTTTTCAAGTTGGAGAAGGTATAAAAACCTGAACAATACCTTTCGCTGAACCCCCGCGAATAACGGGGGTTTTTGCTGCAAATTTTGATACACAAACATGATGGCAATCTTCGCGTGACGGGAGGATCGCAATCACCTGAAAACGATGGATCGATTTGGTTTGATAAACATTGGCAGACCTGACTTGAGGCTCCGCCATCGGTTAAGTGACTGAGTTTACACCCGGAATTGCAGTGAAGAAACGCCTTTCCATTGCGTGGCTTGTCAAGCTGCATGGGATTGTGTATAATGGATGCTGGTTTCATATCGAAAACCGATACGCGTTCTAGGTGGTGGTTGACAACTTATGTTCTGCAAGGACAAGATGCTCATTACGGGCGGTAAACCTCTTATGGGCGAAATTACGGTAAGCGGCGGTAAAAATACGGCTGTGGCTGTAATCCCCGCCACGCTGCTAAGCGATGAGCCCAGCACGATCGAAAACCTGCCAGACATTGAAGATGTACATGCGCTGATTGAAATTTTGGAGTTTCTCGGCGCGAAAACCGAATATGTTCCTGACCAGTATTTAAAGGTCTACCCGCAAAGCGTTACCGGTTGTAACGTTCCCTTTGAGTTCACCAAACGCCTGCGTGCGAGTTATTATCTGCTCGGCGCGCTTTTGGGACGCAGCGGCAGAGCGGAGGTGGCCTATCCCGGCGGTTGTGAAATTGGCAGCCGACCCATCGACCAGCATTTGAAGGGCTTTGTGGCGATGGGTGCAAAAATCGAGGACCGTGGCGGGCTGGTGTGCGCTAAGGCTGATAAGCTTGAAGGTTCCGATGTCTTTTTTGACATGGTGACGGTAGGTGCGACCATTAACGTGATGCTGGCTGCCGCACGGGCACAGGGCACTACTGTGATTTACAACGCAGCCAAAGAGCCGCATATTGTTGATCTTGCCAACTGCCTAAACTCCATGGGCGCGCGCATCAAAGGCGCAGGCACGGACGTCATCCGCATCACGGGCAAGCAAAACCTGCATGGCACCACGTACACCGTCATCCCTGATCAGATTGAGACGGGCACGCTCATGATAGCCGCTGCCGCTACACGCGGTGATGTAACCATTCGCGGTTGCATCCCCACACATATGGAATCCCTTACGGCAAAACTCCTTGAAATGGGCGTGCGTGTAACGGAAAATGACGATTCCATTCGGGTGCGCCCACAGTATGAGCAACGCGCCATCAACATCAAAACACAAGTGTATCCAGGCTTCCCGACGGATTTACAGCAGCCGATGACAGCGCTTTTGTGTATGGCAAACGGCACATCCACCGTGTGCGAAACCATCTTTGAGCAACGCTTCAAACATTTGGATGAGTTGCGCCGTATGGGGGCGCGCATCAAGTTGGTAGATCGTACCGTGCTGATAGAGGGCGTGCATGAAATGTACGGCGCGCCCGTGACCGTGACCGATCTGCGCGCAGGCGCGGCGCTTGTGGTGGCGGGGCTGATGGCCAAGGGGCTAACGGAGATATACGAAACCGGCTACATCGACCGCGGATACGAGCGCATTGAGGAAAAACTGCGTTCGCTTGGCGCGGATATCCGACGTGAGAAGATTTAACGCGCCGCAGCACGTTTACGCGGCACGCAGAAGTTTACATGCGGCGCGGTTCGGCGGCGGGCATTCCTTGCCAAGGGGGTGAGCCTTCTGTACGATAAAAAACCATTTGAGGTACTCGGTCTTTCCCCGAGTGCAGAGGCCGCGCAGGTACGCGCGGCCTATCGTCAGCATGTGAAAGCCTGCCACCCCGACCAGTATCAGGAGCCTGAGCAGCAAAAGGCTGCGCAGGAACAGCTGATTGAGCTCAACCTCGCTTATGAGGAAGCTTTGAAGCTTTGTTCCCAGCGCCGCGTGGGCTTTAACCTGATTTCGCAGGAAGAAGCCAAACATTTCGCCGCCCGACTGGTGGAACAGGGCAACCTCGAAAGTGCTTTGCGGCAATTAAACCGCGCGGATATTCGGGACGCGGACTGGTATTTTATGCAGGGTGAAATCCTGATGGGCATGCGCCAATATAAAACCGCGCACCAAAGCTACCGCGAGGCAGTGCGTCGCGATCCCGACAACAACCACTATCGTACTGGCGCGTTGGACGCGGCCGTAGCGATGAAAAAAAGCAGCCAGATCGGCTTTCGTATCCAGACATGGCTACAGGACACATTTCAACCCGGGAAAAAATGACCGCTCACCGGAAAAGGGGAGAGGTCTTTTTTTACGCTTCTTGCGCTAGACGTGTGAAACCCTTCCTGCAATGGCGCGTCTGCCAAGCTACCAAGGGAGGTCCTGACTACAAAGGTTACCCAAGGCTCACAAGGAGCAAACGAAATGCCTCAGGTCTGTGCGCCGAGGCAATCGGCAAGCGTTTTTTTGTTGTACAGAATCCAATCATCCATACGGACGGTATCGCTGCCAGAGCCCGCTATGGAAACGGTTTCTCGCTTTGTGGCATTATGTTTTCGTGCTCAGCTCCGCCTTTGCATCGGCTTGACTTTTTTCTGTCAAGCTTCTATAATATATGGTTGTTGGAAACATCCGTTTGTTTCGACCGCACGTCGCCGTAATGGCGTGCGCGATGGACGTCCGCCTACGGCGGAGAGGCCGCGTTGCGGCTAAGAACAAACGGTTTTCAATCATATATTTTTAAGGAGGGACAACCAATGTCGACTAAAATGACCGTTGACGGCAATACTGCCGTAGGCCACGTAGCGTATGCATTCAGCGACGTGGCGGCCATTTATCCCATCACCCCTTCCTCCCCGATGGCGGAGGTTGTGGATGAGTGGGCGGCGAAAGGGCTGAAGAACCTGTTTGGCCAGACGGTACACGTGCAGGAAATGCAGAGCGAAGCCGGAGCGGCTGGCGCTGTACATGGCAGCCTTGCTGCCGGTGCACTGACTACCACCTTTACCGCCAGCCAGGGTCTGTTGCTGATGATTCCCAATATGTACAAGATCAGCGGTGAGATGCTGCCTTGCGTGTTCCATGTCAGCGCCCGTGCTCTTGCTGCTCATGCGTTGAGCATTTTCGGCGACCATGCCGACGTAATGGCTTGCCGCCAGACCGGCTTTGCGATGCTGGCCAGCAACAGCGTGCAGGAAGCCATGGATATGGCTTTGATTTCGCACTTGGCAACACTGGAAAGCAGCGTGCCGTTCCTGCATTTCTTTGACGGTTTCCGCACCAGCCATGAAGTGCAGAAGATCGAAGCGATCGACTACAAGGACATTGAGCCCCTCGTACCCTGGGACAAGGTGAAGGCGTTCCGTGAGCGCGCGCTTAACCCCGACCATCCGCATCAGGCCGGTACCGCGCAAAACCCGGACATCTACTTCCAAAACCGTGAAGCTGGCAACACGCTCTATGACGTCATTCCCGGCATCGTGGATGATGTGATGGCGAAAGTGAGCAAACTGGTAGGCCGCGAGTATAAGCCTTTCAACTACGTCGGCGCGCCCGATGCGGATAAGGTGATTATCGCCATGGGCAGCGGCTGCGAGACCATCGAAGAGACCATCAACTATTTGAACGCCCGTGGCGCCAAACTAGGTCTCATCAAGGTTCGTCTGTATCGCCCGTTCTGCGCCAAGCGTTTCCTTGCCGCCATCCCCGCCAGCGCCAAGAAAATCGCCGTGCTTGATCGCACCAAAGAGCCCGGCTCCATGGGTGAGCCGCTCTACACCGATATTTGCTCCGCGTTGCTGGAAAACGGCAAGACCGATCTCAAGATCGTTGGCGGCCGTTATGGTCTGGGCAGCAAGGAATTCACCCCCACCATGGTCAAGGCAGTGTACGACAACCTTGATGGTGAAATGAAGAATCACTTCACCGTCGGTATTGAGGATGACGTAACCCACCTGAGCCTGAAGCTGGGCGACCAGATTGTTACCGCTCCCGAGGGCACCATCTGCTGCAAGTTCTATGGCTTGGGCTCCGACGGTACCGTGGGCGCGAACAAGAACTCCATCAAGATCATTGGTGACCACACGGATCTGTATGCGCAGGGCTATTTCGCCTACGACTCCAAAAAGTCCGGCGGCCTGACGGTATCCCACCTGCGTTTTGGCAAAAAGCCGATCCAGAGCACCTATCTGATCGACGCTGCCGACTTTGTGGCTTGCCACAACCCCAGCTATGTCACCAAGTATGATATGGTATCCAGCCTGAAAGACGGCGGCGTGTTCCTGCTCAACAGCCCGTGGACGGCTGAGGAGATGGACAGCCATCTGCCCGCTGCTATGAAACGTTTGATCGCCAAGAAGCATATCCGTCTTTACAACATTGACGGTATCGATCTGGCATTGAAGGTTGGCATGGGCAACCGCATCAACACCATCATGCAGGCTGCGTTCTTCAAACTTGCGCAGGTCATCCCTTATGAGAAGGCCGACGAGTACATGAAGGCCTATGCCAAGAAGACCTACGGCAAGAAGGGCGACGCCATTGTTCAGAAGAACTATGACGCCATTGACATTGCCATCAGCGGCCTGAAGGAAATCACGGTGCCTGCCGAGTGGGCGAACGCGACCACTGGCGCTGTACCGGCGAAGGTCAAGTCCAACGAGTACTTCGAGAAGGTAGTAGAGCCCATCCTTGCGCAGGAAGGCGACACGCTGCCCGTGAGCGCATTCAGCGTGGACGGCTTTGTGCCCACTGGCACCACGAAATTTGAGAAGCGCGGCATTGCCGTGACCGTACCCGAATGGCAGATCGACAAATGCATCCAGTGTGGCACCTGCTCGCTGGTTTGCCCGCACGCCGCCATCCGCTCCACCTATGTGAGTGATGAAACCCTCAAGGGCGCTCCTGCCAGCTTTGCCACCAAGAAGGCGACCGGCAAAGAGTTTGAAGGTCTTCAGTTCCGTATTCAGGTCAGCCCGCTGGATTGCACCGGCTGCGGCAACTGCGCGGACGTTTGCCCCGCCAAGGGCAAGGCTCTGGAGATGAAGCCGCTCGAAACCCAGACCGAACAGGAAGCCAACTGGGAGTTCGCCACCACCGTGCCCGAAGTGCGGCCCGAGGTGATTACCTCCATCAAGAGCAGTCAGGCGCTGAAGCCCCTGTTCGAGTTCTCCGGCGCTTGCGCCGGTTGCGGCGAGACCCCGTATGTGAAGCTTGCCACTCAGTTGTTTGGCGATCGCATGATCATTGCCAACGCTACGGGTTGCTCCTCCATCTACGGCGGCAGCGCTCCCACCTGCCCCTACACGGTAAACGATGAAGGCCATGGCCCCGCCTGGGCGAACAGCCTCTTCGAAGACAACGCCGAATTCGGCTTCGGCATCAATCTGGCTTACACACAGCGTCGCGCGAAGCTCGCTGACACCGTGAAAGCTCTGATTGCCGTAGACTATGCTACCGCTGAGATCAAGGAAGCCGGCAAAGAATGGCTGGATGGCATGGAAGACGCGAAAGCGTCCAAGGCCGCTGGCAAGAAGCTGCTGGACGCCGCCAAGGATGGCGTCGTGGAAGGCTGCGACTGTGAAGCCTGCACGCTGGCTCGCCTTGTAGTGGCTGACGCCGACCTGCTCACCAAGAAGTCCGTTTGGATCATCGGTGGCGACGGCTGGGCGTATGACATTGGGTACGGCGGATTGGATCACGTACTGGCTCAGAATCAGGATGTCAATATCCTCGTACTGGATACTGAGCTGTACTCCAACACCGGCGGCCAGTCCTCCAAATCCACGCCGACCGGTTCCGTGGCGAAGTTCGCCGCCGCCGGCAAGCGCACCAAGAAGAAAGATCTTGGCATGATGGCTATGAGCTATGGGTATGTGTATGTCGCGAGTGTCGCCATGAGCGCCAACCCGCAGCAACTGCTCAAGGCCATGAATGAAGCCGAGGCTTATCACGGCCCGTCCATCATCATCGCTTACTCGCCCTGCATCAACCACGGGATCAACATGAGCCTGTCGCAGTCTGAAATTAAGAAGGCTGTGGAATGTGGCTACTGGAACCTGTACCGCTTCAACCCCGATCTGGCGGCGGAAGGCAAGAATCCCTTCACGCTGGACAGCAAGGAACCTCAGGAGGGCGGTTATCAGGACTTCCTCAAGAGCGAAATCCGTTACTCTTCGCTTGCCAAGCAATTCCCCGATGTGGCGCAGGATCTGTTCAAGCAGAACGAGATTGATGCCCTTGGCAAGTACGCAACCTACAAGAAACTCGCTGAATAACCTATCTGTGGGGTCAGGGACATTTCGGTGTCTCTGGCCCCTTTGAGCGCTTTGGTGCAGGGGCGCTTGATTGTCCCATGCGTCTCTGCGAGTAGCGCGATGCTGGAAGCTCTTTCCTTTACAGGAATGAGCTTTTTTGTTTGGTAAGGATGAACTGATGGGTGCACCAAAGGGATTTCCGCTTGCCCTTTGGAAACCTTCGAAGCTCGCTATGGCCATTATATTCATTCGGATTTTTACCGTAGAAGAGTTAGAGAGAAATAAGCGATAGGGCATGAAGCGAAATCGAAGTCGAAGAAGGGCTATGTCGATATTTCGCGGCAAAGCAATATTGCACAACTTTCTCGCAAGATCGATGTTCTTGCATTTTGTTTTAATATGATTCAATATTTATCTCCTGGGGGCATGTCTGCGGCTACCACAGGCATACCCAATAATTAGTGCAAAAGAACCAATGGGTGAAAAGGGAGGGCGAGGATTGCCAAAGGGTGAGCGGGAAGCCTTTTGGCGCGCCTACAGGCATGTCCATGCGCCCGCAAGAACGATTTCCGCGGTGCGCGTCGCATGCGAACTGCCCTTCAAAAGTTTTACAACCGCAAAGTAAAGGCACCTGAACAGAAAAAATCCCAAAGTGCAAGCGAAATACCACTTGACTGCGCCAACAGCATGGAACCAAATTCTTGGTTTGGGTATTGGTTTTTCTAGGTATACTATGGTATAATCGATTTTGATAGCCTGTCCGAAGACTGGGGTTAACGGACAGGCTGCGCAAGTAATCGGGCTTGGAGGGCGGAAACACCCTTTAAAGAGCGAGGAGGATAAAGGTTTGAAGAAATCGCAGCGCGGAATGATGGGGTATGTGGTGCTCATCGCCGCATTCATATTGATTGCCGTGGTATTGAACGGCGGCCTCGGGCAAACCGTGGATCGTCGAATCGAATACCCGAAACTGCTGCAGGCGATCGAGAACGATCAAGTCTCGGCGGTCGCCATCCGGGGCTCGTCGCTGGTGGGTATGTATAAGGAAACGACCACAGCAACAGCCGATTTTCCCGAGCGAAATTATGACTTTGAAACCACCATTGGCAGTGATTTTATCGATACTGTGCGCCAGATTACTGCCGCTAAAACCGGCAAGGCACTGGACTCGGTTGGCGTAACGGACTTTAGCTTTACCGTGCAGTACCGTGCGCCTGTGATAACGCCATGGTATGTGGAGTTCCTGCCGTTTGTGCTCATCATTATCATTTCTATGGCGCTGTGGTATTTTGTGATCGCGCGTCAGGGTGGTGGCAATAGCAAGGTGATGAACTTTGGCAAGAGCCACGCCCGTATGAGCGACCCCTCCAAAAACCCGATCTCGTTTAAAGATGTGGCGGGCGCGAAAGAGGAAAAGGAAGAGCTTCAGGAAATGGTTGACTTCCTGAAAAACCCCAAAGCATATACCGATATGGGTGCGCGAATTCCCAAAGGCGTTCTGTTGGTGGGCCCTCCGGGCACCGGTAAAACATTGCTGGCCAAAGCTGTGGCAGGCGAAGCCAACGCGCCGTTCTTTTCCATCAGCGGTTCCGACTTTGTGGAGATGTTCGTGGGCGTAGGCGCGAGCCGCGTGCGCGATCTGTTCGATCAGGCCAAGAAAGCCGCACCTGCTATTGTGTTTATTGATGAAATCGACGCAGTAGGCCGTCACCGTGGCGCAGGTCTGGGCGGCGGACATGATGAACGCGAGCAGACGCTAAACCAGCTGCTTGTTGAAATGGATGGCTTCTCCCTCAATGAGGGCGTGATTGTTATGGCTGCAACCAACCGCCGTGACATTCTCGACCCGGCGCTGCTGCGGCCCGGCCGTTTTGACCGTCAGGTGACAGTCAACTTCCCCGATTTGGAAGGCCGAGTGGAAATCCTGAAAGTGCATAGCCGAGGCAAGCCCCTCGCCAAGGAAGTGGATTTGGAAAACGTCGCCAAGCGCATGCCGTTCTCGACGGGCGCGGACTTGGAAAACGTGATGAACGAAGCCGCTATCCTCGCAGTGCGCGATAAAGGCAAGAAGATAACCCAGCAGAATCTCGTGGACGCTATCAGCCGCGTTCAGATGGGTCCTGAAAAGAAGAGCCACAAAGTAACGCCGCGTGACCGTCATATGGTCGCCTACCATGAGGCGGGGCATGCAGTGATCGCCAATGTTTTGCCTGAATGTGACGACGTGCATCTGGTAACCATCGTACCCCGTGGTCAGGCTGGCGGCTACACACTGAGCCTACCTGCTGAAGAAAACGATAACCTGAGCCGTACGGCGCTGTTGGGTATTGTTACCATGGCACTGGGCGGTCATGCTGCCGAGAAGGTAGCGCTGGACGACCTGTATACGGGTTCCAGCAGCGATTTGAAACGCGCAACTGAGCTTGCCCGCCGGATGGTGACGCAGTTTGGTATGAGCGAGCTGGGAACCGTCTACCTGTCCAGCGATCAGGAAGTATTTGTAGGCATGGAGTTTGGTCAGAGCCGCGAATACAGCGAGCAGAGCGCAGCTGCCATCGATTCGGAAGTGAAGCGCATTGTGGATGAGTGCTATGTGCGTGCACAACGCATTTTAACCGAGCATCGTGAGCAACTTAACGCAGTGGCCGAGGCTCTGCTGGAACGTGATACGCTCAGCCGTACCGAATTTGAAGCGGTGATGCGCGGGGAAGCGCTTCCTCCAGAACCGGTGAAGCCCCTCATTCCCGAGAGTGACGCCGTTGATGGCATCCCGACACCTGCCTATCGCCCGGCTGGCACTATGGCCAAGAACAATCCCGATGATGACGAACCCTTTATTAATCCGTGACGATGATCGACTTGCACGTGCACAGCGCGTACAGCGACGGGCTTCTTTCGCCCGAGGCGCTGTGCGCGTTGGCACTGCACAAACGTCTGCGTGCAATCGCTCTGTGCGATCACGATACCACCGATGGGCTTGCGCTTATGGTTGCGATGGTGGATACCCTCAACCGGACTGAAGAACGCCTTGTGTTTTTACCTGCTGTGGAACTGAGCACAGGCGACGAAGGCCGCATTCATATGCTGGGCTATGGTGTGAACAC
>Ga0302273_1000084_pt1 | contig 49214 bp, 38 predicted proteins | sample III_Bog_N1_3_FD_198774 | JGI IMG/M metagenome (GOLD analysis project Ga0302273, IMG submission 198774) | Peat permafrost microbial communities from Stordalen Mire near Abisko, Sweden - III_Bog_N1_3 | ecosystem: Environmental > Terrestrial > Soil > Wetlands > Peat | place: Sweden: Abisko... | reverse complement strand
CCGATGCTGCGCCAGGGCGGCGTGAAGGGCATGTCGGCGCAGGCCGTGGACGACACGCTGGAGGAGCTGGCCGCCGAGATCGAGATCGGCTTCGGGGCGGTGCGCACCGAGGCCGGCGTGGAAGGCTTCTCGCGCGACCTCCCCTACCTGCTGGAGCTCTTCTCCCGCATGCTGCGCGAGCCGAGCCTGGACACGGCCCAGCTCTCGATCGCCCAGGCCTCGGCCGTGCAGGCCATCGAGCACCGTCTGGACGCCCCGGCGCAGGTGCTGGAGGCGGCCTGGAGCCAGGTGAACTACGGGCCTTCGGCCTGGACGCGCCGCTCCGATACCGACCAGATCCGCTCCGTCACCCCGCAGGCCCTGCGCACGCTGCTGCAGGGGCGCCTGGATCCGTCGCGGCTGGTGATCGCGGTGGCCGGGCGCTTCGACCGCGCGGCGCTGCGACAGAAACTGTCCGAGCTATTCCCCGCCCCGCCCCGCCCGGCGGCCGGGCTGGATGTCCTGCCGCCGCTGCCGCCCCAGCACGAGCGCGGGGCCTGGATCGCCCCGGTCGAGGCCAGCCAGGCCTTCGTGAAGATCGGGACGCGCTTCGTGCGGCGCGACCACCCCGACTACTACCCCCTGATGCTGGCCTGCCAGGTGCTGGGATCGGGCTTCGGGACCCGCCTGGTGGACCGTATCCGCTCCGACGAGGGCCTGGCCTACCACGTGGGCGCCTTCGCGGGCTCCGACTACGACCGGCAGGCCGTGCTGGGCGTGGAGCTGCAGACCAAGAGCGCCTCGGCCCACCGCGCCGTGCAGCTGGTCTTCGAGGAGATCGTGCGGCTGCGCGAGCAGGGATTCCTTCCGGGAGAACTGGACAAGGCGCGCAAGGGCCTGAAGGCGTCGCTTCCCAGCCTGTTCGATTCGCCCGAGGCCACGGCCGAGCTCTTCGGGCTCAGCGCCACCTGGGGCCGCAAGGACGACCACTTCCGGACCTACCAGCGAGCCCTGGACACCATCCCCGAGGCGCAGGTGCTGGAGGTCTTCCGTCGGCACTTCGCTCCCGAGGAACTGCGCATCGTGGTCGCCGGTCCCAAGGACGAGCTGCTGGCCGCACCCAAGGACGGCTCGCGTCGGCTCGACAGCTACGGCCCGGTTCACATTCTGTCCCGCGAGGAACTGCTGCGCGGCGACGCGAGGTAATCGCCTGCCCGTCCGGACTCTCTTCTGGTTCCGGCGCGACCTGCGCCTGGAAGACCAACGCGGCCTCTTCCACGCCCTGGAGGAGGCGCAGCAACTGGGTGGCTCCTGCCTCGGGGTGTTCCTGTTCGATCGGGAGATCCTGGACCGGCTAGATCCCGACGACCGGCGGGTGGCCTGGATCCGGGAATCCGTGCTCGCACTGGACAAGCGCCTGCGCGGCTTCGGATCGCGCCTGCACGTGCTCCACGGTCAGCCGAATCCCGAGCTCTCCCGCCTGATAAAGTCCCTTCCCGACCTGCGTTCCGTGCATTGCGTGCACGACCAGGAGCCCCGGAGGAAGGCGCGGGACCTTGAGATCGACAAATTCTGTCAATCCATCGGCGTTTCCTTCCGCTCCTGGAAGGACGTCACGGTGCTGGAACGCGACGAGCTCCTGAACGGTTCGGGCCTGCCCTACCGCGTCTACACCCCCTACCGCAACGCCTGGCGACGACGGATCGAGGCGGACCCGTCGCTGTTGGAGCGTTCCCCCAGCCTGGAGCTGTGCCATTGGCTCGCGCCCGAGGCGGAACATCCTTCCGGCGGCTCTGTTCCCTCGCTTGCCGAGCTGGGCTTTCCCGCACACCGTTCTCTCCTGCCTTCCGGCGAGGAGGGGGCACAGGCCCTGCTGCGGGAGTTCCGAACGAGAAGGACCGCTTACGAGGCCATGCGCGACGTCCCGGCAGTCGAAGGCACCAGCAGACTTTCGTTGGCCTTGAGGTTCGGGACCGTCTCCGTGCGGGCGCTGCTGCGCGAAGCCTGGACGGAATCCGTCAAATGGTGCGATGAGCTGGCCTGGCGCGAGTTCCACCACATGCTCCTGTGGCACTTCCCACACACCTGCGTCCGCGCCTTCCAGGAGCGCTTCGAGGCGCTAGAGTGGGACAATCCCGACGCGGATCCGACGGCATGCAGGCGGCTGGAGGCCTGGCAACAGGGGCTGACGGGCTTCCCGGCCGTCGATGCGGCCCAGCGCGAGCTGCTGGCCACGGGCGGGATGCACAACCGCATGCGCATGGTCAGCGCCTCGTTTCTGACCAAGGACCTGCACATCCACTGGAGCCACGGGGAACGCTGGTTCGCCCGCCACCTGCTGGACTACGACATGGCCGCCAACGTGGGGAACTGGCAGTGGGCCGCCAGCACCGGTGCCGACGGGCAGCCGTGGTTCCGCATCTTCCATCCGACCACCCAAGGCAGGCGCTGGGATCCCGAGGGCACCTACATCTCGCGGCATTGCCCGGAGCTTGCGGGACTGGAGCCGAAGTGGATCCACGAACCGGATGCGGCACCGCCCCTGCTGCGGCCGACCGGTTACCCGGCGCCCATCGTGGACCACGCCCTGGAACGGACCATTGCCCTGGAACGTTTTGCCAAGGCGACCGGCAAGGAGCCGTCCTAGAGGCCCTTGAGCCAGATCTCCACGAACTCGAGCCCCTTGGCCACGCGCCGACGGTAGGCATCGAGGTGCTCCTGTCCGTAGCCGCTGGGCCAGGATTCCTTGGCTCCCAGAAAGAGCGGCTCCCAGGCGTCGTGGCCGGGGCTCACCCAGGCCTTCTCGCAGCCCGGCAAGGACGCCTTCACCAACCCGAAGCGTTCGGCGATCCAGACCTTCCCATCCCCCACCTGACGGGCCGAATCGGCCAGCTTGAGGCCTTGCCGCCGCGCCCAGCGGCGCCAGAACCCGGCATCGCCCAGGCGCCGGGGAAAGAGCATCCACCCGCCGCCCCATTCCGCCACCATCCGGGACAGCTCCCCGGCGTCGCGGCGATGGATCGAAAGGGCCGCGTGCCGCCCCGGCACGAACCACTCCCGCACCGGAGCCGTGCCGGCCCACTTGAGCGAGGCGCCCTGGACGACGTTCACGAAGCCCGCTTCACGTGCCCGTGCCACCTCCCCGGCATTGGCCCACACGCAGGAAAGCGCCTGCGGCAAGGTCGGGAAGAGTTTCCATAGGCGCATCCAACGTCCTTGCGAAGGCCCTGCCACGCGCACGGCACTCACGGCCACCGGCACTCCGAGCCGCTGCATCGCGTGGATCCAGCCGGGCCAGATCTCGGCTTCCACCAGTAGGAGCTTGGTGACGCCCATCGACAGGGCAAAGCGCGTGGCGACGGCCGGATCGTCCCACGGCGCCAAGAAGGAAAGGGTGCCGGGAAGTTCCTCCCGGAGCCGTTCCAACCCAGAGGCGGTCGTACTTGTGAGCACGGCCTGGACGCCCTTGGGCAGGTGGCGGGCGATCTGGACGGTGGCTTTGGCTTCGCCCAACGAGGCACCGTGGATCCAGACGTGCAGGCCCTCCTGCGGGATCCAGTCCATGGTGCGTGGAGAGTCGCGCCAACGTAGGAGACGCGTCACAGCGCGTGTGAGGACACCGTACCACCGAGGCAGCGTGAACCAAGAACTCACTCCAAGGACACCATCTGCGTCAAGGCGGTGCGGCCCAGGGACGTGCGTCCTTCCGCCCGGACCCATCGGGTTCCGGCGGGAAGATCCAGACGGCGGTGGAGTTCGATGGCGCCGCTGCTTTCGCGGTGCACAGGAACCTCCTGGTCGCCCACCCGCGCATGGATGACAATTTCTGTCCAGGAACCAAACTCAGGCGTGGAACGAGCCGAAAGGGCGCCGTGTGCATCGATCCATAGGTAGGGCCCGTCGGTCAGGAAGAGCGGTGCGTTCTTCATGGCCTGCCGGACAGAGGCACGTTCCACGGCCGCGCCCTCGCCCAGGAACAGGCAGGTGCGCGCGAACCCGAAGCGATGGTTGGTGCTCTGCCCCAACCGAAGCAACGGGATCTTCACATAGGTGGAGCGATTGAGGTCGCCATGGGCGTCGTTGCCAGCTCCTGGCCGCAGCAGCTTGCCAGCCATGGCCTGGCGCACCCAGAAGTCCTTGCCCTGCTGGAAGTCGCGGCCGGTGTGGCCGTTCCAGAACTGGAGTCCGGTGAGGCCGGGGTGCATGTCCTCGGGATGGTAATCGCCACGCCGGAAGACCTTGCGCTGCAGGCTTGAGATGCCGGGCAAAGGATGGGCCGCGAAGGTCGGCGCCCCGGAGGCCAAGGTGCGGGCTAGGACATCGGAAAGCGCGAGGTCCGGCCGGTTCTCGAACCAGCGACGACCGCCGTCGCCCTGACCGGGAAGGTATTCGGGATGGTCCATCACCAGCAGATGGACGTTTTCGCCGCGATGGTTGCCGCAGCTGACTTCCTCGGCCGGCAGGACCACCGCCTCGCCGGGCATGTCGGGCGGCAGCGACTGGCGGAAGCGGGCGAAGGCCTGTTCCGGGTTACTGGGAAGGGTGTAGTCGGAAGCGTCCCAAGCGAAGTCGTAGCTGTGGTCGGTGGCGGCGAAGAAGTCCAGCCCCAAGGCGTTGGCTGCCTCCCGCATCATCTGCGGATCGCCTCCGAACTCCACCGGATCCTGGCTCCAGGTGGTGTGGCAGTGGAGGTCGCCGCTGGCCCACCCTTTGGGCAATGGCGACTCGCAGCCCATCCGCAGGACCCGCAGCGAGGCATCGGAAAGGCCTGGCAGCGAATGGTTCTTGAACACTTCGCGACGGCCCTTGCGGTCTTCCACCTGGAACACCACATCCAACAGGTTCTCCCCCGCGATCTCGGGTCCTGGCCAAGGCAAGGTGATGAAGTGAAACGGCGCGTTCAGTTCGAGATCAAACTTCTGGTCCTGCCGATGCAACTGCCCGCCCACGCGCACAGTGACGCGCACTTCGCGCAGGCGGCGCGGATACATATGGGCATCGCGCACCACCAGCCACAAAGGAGCCTGCTTACCAAACGCCACCTGGCAAGGGGCATCCACGATCATCTCCGGCCGGTGACGCGAAAGCGGGGACCAAGGCAGTCGGAACTTGAAGTGTTGCTCGGCGTAGGGGATCACAGCAGCGACAGGAATTCGTTGACGTCCCGCGCTCGCTCCAGGTCGATGCGCAGATTGACGATGTCCTCGTCCTCGATGCCACGCTCCATGACCGGGGCGCCCAAGGTGTGCTCTGCCACCGAACCTTCCGGAAGCAGTCGGACGGTGGTCTCGGAAGCCCTGACATGGCCTCGGATGGTCAGGTGACGCAGTTCCCTATCCTCGATGGGAAATGCCTGGCCGTAGTAGTGCAACAGCGCCTTGTGACAGGCAGGGCAGTGCAGGAGCAGGACATGGATCTCCTGCCCCACCGCACATTCGCAATGCCTGAGGCAATGCGGACACTGTACACCGACCTTCTTCATGCTAAGACAATACATCCTGACCTGGAAAAAGGTCAAGCACCCGGGCGGCACTTGATCAATAAAAACAAAAAAGCCTAGCGGTGCCGACTGACCGCACCCATCCGTCCTTGCCTAAAGGCCAGCCACCATCCGGTGGCCGCCGCCAGGGCTCCGGTGGTGTCGGCCAACCAGTCGCTTGCGGTGCAGGAACGACCCGGCGTGAAGTGCTGGTGGATCTCATCGCTGGCGCCGAAAAACGAGACCATGAGCACCGCGATCCAAGCGCGCCGACAATCCCCGAAACCCAGGCAGATCAGGAAGCTCAGGACGCCGAAGGCCCCGCAGTGAACCACCCAGTCCACGGGATGCGGCATGGGCGGGGTTTGGGCTCCGGTGCGACTGGAAAGAAAAGCAATCAGGCCTGCCCAGAAGGCGGCCAGCAGAAAGAAGATGTGACGGGATCTCATGCCGCAATTGTAGCAGTTGAGCACTTTCGATCTGGCAATGTTGTGCAAAAATGGTAGCATTGTCTGATGATCCTCCCCGCCCTTGCCCTCGCCCTGCAATCCGGCCTATCCGTCGGAGCAGCCCCTTCGGAACCCACGCTCTTCATGGTCGGCACCCGCGATTCCGCAGGACTGTCGAAGTGGCTTGTCGCCAAGCACTGGGCGCATCGCCCCTTTGCCAAGGGACTCTTCGAGGTCCAAGCCCACCCGGACAGCCTTGCGGAACTTGCCCGGCTTCCCGGCATCGAACGCATCGAAGCACCGGCCCGGCAGACGCACCACAGCTTGGATGCCTCCCGCACCCGCCTGGATGCGCAGCCGGTCCATCTTGGCCAAGGGCTGGCTCATCCCTATCACGGCACCGGAGTGTTGGTAGGGATCATCGACGTCGGCTTCGACCTCAAGCACTACGCCTTTCTGGACTCGAGCGGGAACTCCCGCGTCATCCGTCTTTGGGACCACACCAACAGCACCGGAACCCCTCCCGCTGGATACCAGACCGGCTCGCTCTTTTCAGGTTCAGGGCTTGCCGCGATGCAGCGCTCGGGCAGTCTGTCGCACCACGGCACGCACGTGACGGGGCTTGCGGCCGGCCGCACCTGGAAGGCCTCTGGAGGCGACTGGTGGGGCGTGGCCGACGATGCCCGCATCGCCTTGGTGGAATGCGGCAGCGGCTGCCAGCAACTGGGCAACGGCCTGGAATACCTCTTCAAGCTGGCCGACAGCCTCAAGCTCCCGGCGGTGGTGAACATGAGCTGGGGCTCCTTGAACGGCCCTCGTGACGGCAAGAGCTCCGACTGCATCCGAGGAGCCGCATTGCTGGGGCCAGGGAAGCTCGCGGTGGTCTCGGCGGGGAACTCCGGCCGGGAAGCCGGTCACGCCGTTCATGTCTTTTCCGGCGACACGGCCCGCCTGGCCCTGGAGGTCTCGGCCGGGGTCGAGACCCGAGGCCAGGACACCGTCCGCAAGCTGTTCTTCAACGAGGTAGAGCTGTGGGGCGATTCGGCCCGAAGCTACCGCACCTGGGTCGAATTCCTGGACAGCGCCACCGGAACGCCCTTGAGCGGTTCGCCCTCGTATCTCAGCCCGACCATATGGAAGGACATCTCTGAGCAGAACGTGGTCGGAAAGGACACGTTCTGGATCTCGGGGAACCTCGAGACCCGTTCGGGCCAAGGGGGCACCCGGCTTTCGATCAGCACCTCGCGTGCGCACACCGCCCTGCGCGTCGGGATCCTTTCGGAAAACGCCACCGTCCACGCCTGGATCTGGGAAGAGGGATTGGAGTTCCGGAGCGAAACCGCTGGCCGGTGCCGGGGCTGCATCGTCCCCGACCACGAGCAAATCATTTCTGACAAGGCCACCTGCCCGCAGTTCATCAGCGTAGGGGCCATCGACGGCGAAGACGGCAGCGCGGCGGACTTCACCTCCAGGGGACCTGGCCGAGGGATCCTTCCCAAGCCGGACATCTCCGCCCCCGGAGTCGGAATCGTCTCCTCGTTGAATTCCTGGGTCGACGATGGCACTCCGATTGTCGGCAGTGCCGGAACCAGCTTTTGGGGACAGATGTCCGGCACGTCGATGTCGGCTCCCTTGGTCACCGGAGCCATGGCCTTGCTGCTGGAGGCCGATCCCGCCTTGACTCCAGAGAAAGCCATTGCGGCCCTGAAGGGGGCCGGCACGACGCACGATCCGGCCATCGGCTGGCGCAGCTTGGATGTGATGAAGCTCTTTCAGGAAAAGGGCTTGCAAGCCACAGGCATTCGCACGCATCGTGCTCCCACCTCGGAACGGGCCACCCGTTCCTGGGTCACCCCTACAGGCACGAAGATCGCGATCCCGGCCGGAGCCCGATCGATGGATTCGCACCCCGGCGGCATCGCCTGGCTGCAGACCTGCACGGTTCAAGGGTGCGCCTCCCAAGGCATCGTCCGTCCTTGATTTGTATTGAGTTAACTTGAGGGCCATGAAGACTCTGGTCCTCCTCGACATCGACGGAACCTTGTTGGATGCCCAAGGTGAAGGAAAACAGGGCTTCTACGAGGTGCTGGAACGGCTGTTTCCCGGGGTCGCGTTCCCGGAGATCGACATGGCCGGACGCACGGACCTGGGGATCTGGGAGCAGCTCCTTTCGCACTTACCCTCCCCTCCCCTGGCTCCCGGCTTCGCACGGTTCGCCCAGGAATACGGTGCCGTCCTGGAATCGCGACTGAAGGCCAATCCTCCCCGCGAGATCCCCGGAGCCATCGACTTCCTGGCCTCGCTGGACCGGCACGCCGACCTCGTCCCTTGCCTGGTCACGGGCAATTTCCGCGACGGAGCCCGGCACAAGCTGGATGCGATGGGGTGCTGGGAGCTTTTCGAGACCGCAGGCGGCTGGGGCACCTGGGGCGATCAGGTCACGACCAAGAAGGTGCTTGCGAAGCGGTTGCTGGAGTCCTGGTGGCAACGCCATCCCGGACCGGTCCGCGCCGTCTTCCTGGGCGACACCCTGGCCGACCTGGAGTGCGCAACCCACGCCGGCGTCCCTTGCGTGGTGGTCAACGGGAACCGGCCCGCGCCCGAGTTCGCGGCCGCCGGCGCCGTTGCCGTCTGGCGCGACTTCCTGGAGCCCGACAATCCGGCCGAGCACCTACGGCAGCTGTCGCAGATGCTCCAGCACCTGCCGTAGCCTCTCGGCCAGCCGATCTCCGTCGGCCTCCGCGGTCTCCAGCAGGGCCAGGCGGAAGAAATCCGACAGGAAGTCAATTTTAACAAATCCTGTCATCAAGACGGCCAGCAGCTTCGTCCCCCGTTCCGTGTCCTGCCGTCCGAAGGACGCGAGTGTCCCTTCCAGACAGCGCTGAAGGAGCGAGATGTTCGATCCCGCCCGGATGGATTCCTTGGCATAGCCTGCGGCGGCACCGGCGCCTGGAGCCAATAGATCGCCCAGGAGGTGGCGGGTGGAGGGGGTGAACTCGGCCGCCTCGCACCAGCGCATCCAATCGGAGCGATCTGCTCCGAGCACGAAGGCGATCAGTTCCTCCCGATCGGTAAACGTTCGGCGCGACGGATCCTGTTGCCCATCGTCCGGTTCGTCGTCCGGTGACGCGCCGGTCTCTCCCCCATGTTCGTGCGAGGGCCGGTCCTGTTGCGTATCGGGACGTCCTGGGGGAAGGTCCAGCTTCACGGCCGGACTGCCGACAGGCACCACCGATGCTGCCGTGGCGGGTTGCTGGTGGATCGCCCGAAGGTCCACCTCGACGGCCTTGGGGACCGGATGCTGCTGTCCCTTGGCCGCATCTTGCAGCTGGAGGGTCTGCCACTGGTTGGCACCCAGGAGATTGGTTCCCGGCAAGTCCATGTGCCATCCTACCACATCCGTCGGGTGCAGGTTGCGAAACAATTGCCAGCAGCTCTTGACTTTGCCGAGCTTTCCTCGTAACATGTGTACATGCAGACGCCCAAGAACTTCAGCCAGCTTCTACTCCTCGGCACACATCGCTGAGGAGAGTCGACCGGTTGCGCCTGCACACCGCCCACCCTCCGACCGGAGGATGGGCGGTTTTCGTTTTCGGGAAACGACTCCTCCGGTGACCACCCCCACTTGAGGAGATGCTACCCATGAACACTTCGGCCAAGGCTGAACAGACCCGTGCCACGAGCTACATTGAAGCCCATGCGCCCACCGTCGGGCCGAAAGGGAATGTGATGAACGATCAAGTCCGCATCTTCGACACCACTTTGCGCGACGGGGAACAGTCCCCCGGATTCTCGATGAACATCGACGAGAAGATCCTGTTGGCCGGGCAGCTGGCCCGCTTGGGCGTGGACGTGATCGAGGCGGGATTTCCCATCGCATCGCCCGGCGACTTCGAGGCCGTGCGCCGCATCGCGACCGATGTGAAAGGCCCCGTCATCGCCGGCCTGGCCCGCATCACCGAAAAGGACATCGACCGCGCCGGCGAAGCCTTGGCACCTGCGGCACGCCGCCGCATCCACACCTTCAGTTCGGGAAGCGACATCCACCTCGACAACATGATGCGCATGTCCAGGGCCCAGAACATCGAGAAGTCGGTGGCCGCCGTCCAGCGCGCCCGGAACTGGACCGACGACGTGGAGTACTCCGCCCAGGACACCACCCGCTCCGACCGCGAGTACCTGGTGGACCTCTACACCGCCGTGGCCGAGGCCGGAGCCACCACCCTGAACGTCCCCGACACGGTCGGATACACCACTCCCGACGAGTTCGGCGAGCTGGTCGCCTTCCTGGTGGAACGCGTGAAGGTGCCGGGCGTGATCTTCTCGGTCCACTGCCACAACGACCTGGGCCTGGCCGTGGCCAACTCCATCGCCGCCATCAAGGCCGGGGCCCGCCAGGTGGAGTGCACCGTCAACGGCATCGGCGAGCGCGCCGGCAACGCATCGCTCGAGGAGGTGGCCATGGTGCTGCGCACCCGCCGGGCCTTCTTCGGGATCGACACGGGCATCCGGAGCGAGGAGATCTGGAACACCTCGCGCCTGCTGTCGCGCATCACCGGCATCGAGGTCCAGCCCAACAAGGCCATCGTCGGCAAGAACGCCTTCAGCCACGAGTCCGGCATCCACCAGGACGGTGTGCTCAAGGCCCGTTCCACCTACGAGATCATGACCCCCGAGAGCGTGGGACGCTCCAGCCACAACATGGTGCTGGGCAAGCATTCGGGCAAGCACGCCCTGCAGGACCGCTTGAAGGATCTGGGCTTTGTCCTGGCCGAAGCCGAACTGGCCCGCGTGTTCGACGAGTTCAAGCGTCTGGCCGACAAGAAGAAGGAAGTCCTGGACGACGACCTGGTCGCGCTGGTGACCAACGTCCAGGAAGAGCCTTCGGCCGAGGGCCAGGACTGGCAGCTGGTGGGATACCAGGTGTTCGCAGGGTCCCAGACGGAGCCAGCCGCCACCGTCACGCTGCGCCTGGGAGATGCCGCTCCGGTGGTCGGACAGGCCCGAGGCGACGGTCCGGTGGACGCGGTGCTGGCGGCCATCAACAGCCTGACCGGCAAGGCCGTGGAGATCGACACCTACCAGCTCAAGGGAATCACCGGCGGCACCGACGCCCAGGGCGAGGTGGTGGTGAGCGCCCGACGCGAGAACCGCACCCTCACGGGACACGGACGCAGCACCGACATCATCGAGGCTTCGGCCAAGGCCTACCTCTCGCTGATCCGCAAGGTGCCGGTGACTCCGGAGCTGCCCAAGGACGCCCCTTGAAGAAAGCGCATCGGGCGCGGACGCTCATGATCTGGGGCACTTCCTCCGATGCGGGGAAGAGCCTGGTCACCACCGGCATTTGTCGGATTCTGTCCAATCAAGGACTCAAGGTGGCGCCCTACAAGGCGCAGAACATGAGCAACAACGCGCGCGTGGCCCAAGGCGGGGAGATCGGCTGCGCCCAATGGTTCCAGGCCAAGGCGGCGCGACGGGAGCCCCATGTCTCGATGAATCCGGTGTTGCTCAAGCCCGAGCGCGCCACCCGAAGCCAGGTGGTGCTGCTGGGCGAGGCCAACCGGGAACTGACCGAAATGGATTGGCGCCGTCGCAGTGCGCTGTTGCGGGAAGCTAGCCGTCCTTCGCTCCTGGAGCTCTTGGACGACAACGACGTGGTGGTGGCAGAAGGAGCTGGAAGCCCGGCTGAGATCAACCTGTCCGATTGCGACTACGTGAACCTCGACACCGCCCGACTGATGGGCGGAGCGGCCTGGCTGGTGAGCGACATCGATCGCGGCGGGGCGTTGGCATCCTGCGTGGGAACCTGGGCCTTGCTTGCTCCGCAGGACCGTGCCTTGCTGCAGGGCTTCCTGCTCAACCGTTTCCGGGGGGACCGCAAGCTCCTGGATCCGGCACCGCAGATGCTGCTAGACCACACGGGTGTACCGGTGACGGGTGTCATCCCCCGCTTTCAGCACGACCTCCCCGACGAGGATGCGGCCAGCTGGAGCGAGCATCCGCGCCGTCCCGGCAACCGGGTGATCGCCCTGTGCGCCTATCCGCAGGTATCCAACTTCGACGAGTTCCAGCCGCTCTCTCGGCTTTCGGGTTGGGATCTGGTGCTGGCAAGGTCGGTGCGTGATCTCGAGGGAGCCGACCTAATCCTGTTGCCTGGCTCCAAGAACTCGCCGTCAGATCTGGCTTGGCTGCGTGCCCAAGGCATGGATGCGGCCATCGCCCACCACGCCGATTCCGGACGTCCCGTGGTGGGCATCTGCGGCGGGCTGCAGATCCTGGGTTGCGCCCTGCGCGATCCGCACGGCGTGGAGGGCGAAGGCCAAGGGCTGGGGCTGCTTCCCTTGGACACCACCTTCGGCGCCGTCAAGCGCGTGGTGCATGGACGACAGATCCTGTCAAATCTGGACGGCTGCTGGGCTGGCTGGAATGGGCTACCGGTGGAAGGCTACGAGATCCGTATGGGGAGCTCCTCCCCCAATGCGCCGTGCATCCACGGGGACGACGGGCTCTGGTTCGCTTGCAGGAACGTCTTCGGCACCTACCTGCACGGCTTCTTCGAGAACCGGCAGGTCTGCGAAACCTTCTTCGGCATTGGATGCTGGGGCATGCCGGATCTGGAGGCCACCCTGGAGCACATTGCAAGCCAGGTGGAATCGGGGCTCGAGCCGGGAGTCTTAGACAAGGCGTTGGGACATTAGCGGTCTTCTGTAAGAAGATCGAGGCGGTCCGTGAATCCTGTGCTCAAGATTTTTTTGCGAATTCAGTTTCGCACTTGTCACACGACTGCAATACATGATATATTGAGGCAGTCAGGTCGTGAGGAAACGGGGAATTATTGGCAAGATCTCCGACCTGAAAGTGGCTTTCCCGTTTACGGGGAATTGCGGGATCGCCGCGAAGGTCCGAGGGCAACCTCGGACCTTTTTTGTTTCCCTTTTCCCAGTCACAAATCCAGGCGTGGCAATTCGACGTGAGCTATGGTCCACTCCCCGATCGAGGATTCAAATCGCAGCGAACCGCCGTAGAGTTCGCAAATGCTGCGAGAGATCACGACCCCCAAACCTTGGCCCACGGCCAGTTCCTCGCCGTCCAGCCGGTCCTGACACTCGCAGGTCGCAGTATTCTCGATGGCGATGCGGTAGCGGTCCCCCTTGGCCTGGCTAGACAATCGGACCCGGGTGCCGGGGAGGGAATGGCGACAGGCGTTGTCCAGCAGTTCCTCCAGCAGGCGCTGCAGATGGAACGGGGACACGCTGATCATCGCCGGGACCCACGTCGCATCGATCCGACCGCAGCAGACGACGTCCTCCTCGAGCATCTTCATGGTGCGCTCGCCGATCTCGAGGGCGTTCGATAGGTTGTCCCGACCGAGGGATTCCACCCGGGAAGGATCTAGGCGGATCATGCGCAGCTCGGAATAGGTCAGGAACTTCTTGATCATCCGGTGCAGTTCCTGCCCGGATTCGCCGATGCTGCGGGCCAGGTCCTGGACCTCGCGCCGCTTGATGGATTCGTATTCGTCCACCAGGATCGACGAGAGGCCAAGGATGCCGTTCAAGGGTGTCAGCAATTGGGGTGGCAGGGTCCTAGCCATGCCGCCTCGCAGTTCCTCCACTTGCCGCCGGAACTTCTCGGCGAGGAACTCGGAGCGTTCCATCCTGGCCTGGACCGCTCCCAGCAGCTCCTGGCGGGTGAAAGGCTTGGTGATGTAGTCTTCAGCCCCCAGCTCCATGCCGCGGCGCATGCTGTTGCGATCAATGCGCGCAGTCAAGAACAGCAGTGGGATGCTGGCTGTGAGGCTTTCCGACCGGAGGGTGGAAAGGACTTCGAAGCCGTCGCAACCCGGGATCATCACATCGCAAAGGATCAGGTCGGGAAGTACCGTCCGGGCCAGCTGCACCCCTTCCAAGCCATCCATGGCGCAATGGACGGTCCAGCCGGCTTCGCTGAGCAGTTCTCGAATGTTCTCGAGAATCTCCAAGGCGTCTTCGATGACCAGGATCCTGCGACTCATGACTGCTCCTTGAGCTTGATCAGAAAACGACTGCCACCATTTTCCAAAGGCAAGTAAGCGATGGAGCCCCCCAGAAGGTCCACGCACTGCTGCACGACCGCAAGCCCCAGGCCCGTGCCGGGCGTCCCCTGGGAACGGATGCCGCGAAAGAACGGCTCGAACAGCGATGCCGCTTCGGATGGAGGAAACCCGGGCCCCTCGTCGTCCACGTGCAAGCACAGACCGGAGGAGTCCTGCTGGACCTGGATAGACACATTGCCCTTGGTGTACCGCAAAGCATTGCCCAGCAGGTTGCGCACGATCGTACGCAACAGCGACGTGTCCAATCGGGTTTGGATTTCGTCACAGCTAAAGACGACGCGATCGACATCCTGGCTAGCACAGTCGACGACCACCTCATGCAGAAATTCGCGCAGCGGCTGGGAGCTGGAAGAGGTTATGACCTCCACGGCATCGGCCTGCAGCCGGTTGAAGAGCAGCACGTCGTCCAGCAGTGAGGACAGCAGATCCACGGACGAGGCAATTTTTCCCAGATGGATCCCGCGTTTTTCGCCGCTCCAACGCTCCCCGTACACCTGCAATAGCTCCGTGGAGCTGAGAATGATCGTCAGAGGAGTCCTGAATTCATGGGAGAGGAGACGAAAAATCCGTGTCCGGACCTCTGCCTGAGCCTTCTCCTGCAGCAGCTCCGAACGCAGTTGCTGGATTTCCTGCTGCAGCTCGTGAATGGCTACAGCGTCCGATGCAATTGGGGAATCATGCATGATGGAGTGAAAGCATAGTCATTTTGGACCATCCTGCACACATCGATTCAATGGACGCAAGCGCTACGGGGCATCGGATGCGGAGTCGTAACCGTCTTCGGCAAATCCGGTCATCTCGTCGATCTCATCCCAGACATTTTCCATGGTCCAACCGTCGCCGCTGATCGCCGCCTTGCGGTTGTCCAGCAATTGATCTGCGTATTCCAGGGCCTGGGCGAAGTGCTCGTCCGTAGCTAGCTCCTTCTTCAACGCATCCAGAAGGGTGCGAGCCTCCTCAACCGGCGCCAACGCGCCCACAGCGGCGATGGCCTCGAAACGCACATCTTGGTCCTCGTGTCCGGTCATCTCCTTGATCCGGGGCCAGGCGGCCTCCAAGCCCAAATTCGATGCCGCATGCACGGCCTCCACCAGGATCCCGGCGTGCTTGGAGTAAAGCTCCTCGAGGATCAGTCGTTCGAAGATGTCGTCCTTGTAGAGCCCCATGGCGTACACGGCTGAGAGTTTCACCCAAGGATTGGGGGCCTCGTGGTAGTAACGCAGGATGGTGGTGCGGATGTCGGCACGGAACGAAAGGTGGCCAAGGGCTTCCAGGCAGCGGCGACGGACCTCCATGCTTTCCATGTGCGCATCCACCCGGGTCAGCAGATGGTCGCGGGTCTGCTCATAGATCTCCTGGGGCACGCCGGGCTCCGGCGCTTCTGCGCCCGGCTCCAACGGGTACTCGTAGGCCGCACCGTCCTGGATGACGGGCCAGAGCGAGGCGTTGGCTGCAGCCCGCACGTCCTCGTCGTCCGCTTCGCGGGCCATCTGGAACACCTGCTCGTAGACTCCAGGGAAGCCGAAGTAGTTCACAGCGGCCCGCAGCGCCGCATGCACGATCTCGAGGTCCTCGGTTTGCAGGTGATGGAGCAACCTTGCGGCCGCATCCCCCCTGTCGAATTCGAAGTTCTCGAGAAGTTCGATTTCCCGCAGAGCCTGCGCACGGTTCATCTTGTTCTCCATTTTCTACTTCAAAGGTACAAACGTCGGAAGGGGAATCGATGAGAGTTCGTCTGGCTTTCTTGCTGCTAGCCACGGCATCCTGGGCTTCGCCCTTGCTGGAAAAGGTCGCAAAGAACCTGGAAACGCGTGCTTTGCGGATCGAGTTGGACTGGAACCAGGCACCAGGACCGGGCCTGGGCTCTCCCCTGCAGGCACGCGGCGTACTGCGGGTCGCTCCCGGAAACCGTTTTTCCTTCAAGACATCCGCCCTCACACTTGTCAGCGACGGCACCACGCTCTGGCAATACATGCCCTCGACCAAGCAGGTGCTAGTCCAGAAGCTGTCCAAGATCGATCCGGGACAGCTTCCGATCGGACTGTTGCAGAACGCGCTGCGGGCCCAGGAGCTGTCGAGCACGTTGGAGCAGCACGACGGCACGAAAGCGCACCGGATCGAACTGAAGTCCGACAAGCTTCCGCTTTCCCGCTACGTCAAGGTCAGGCTCTGGATCCGCGAAGACAACCAGGAGCCCATGGAACTTGCCGTGCAAGACGACCAGGGCGGAAGCGCATCCTGGAAACTGCGATCGGTCAAGGAGTTCGAGCCGCAACCCAAAAGCTTCAGCTTCGTGCCACCGGCCGGGACCAATGTCGTGGACACGCGGCAGTGATCCTTGCCTTCCTGCTACTGCTCGCGGCGGCAGGCGACGGATTGTGGCCTCGTGGCGCCCAGGAGGTGTTCCGCGCCAGCGCCCGGCAATGCGAGGCCGCCCAGTACGCGCAGGCGGCCCAGACGGCCCAGTCGCTCCCGGCTGACGAACGCGACCTGCTCCTGACCATCGTCGCCCTTTCCCGCTTCGAGGATCTGCACGACCCGACCCTGATCCGAGAGAGCCGTGCCCGCATCGAGGCCTTGCTGGATCGCATGCCCGACGAATCCGCCTCCCAGCAGTTCCTGAAGGCCTTGGCCTTGGTGCAGGCCTCGGTGATCTACGGCAAAACCGGAGACAACTTCAAGGCGGCGCTGCGGGGACGCAAGGCCGCCCAGTTGTGCCAGTCCCTCATGGACCAGGGCCACCGCAGTCCTGATCTCGACGGCATCCTCGGAGGATACCTGTTCTGGAAAGCGCAGTCGCTGGGGATGGCACGCAGCCTGTTCGGCGGAGATACCCGTGCACGAGGCATCCGACTGACGGAATCCGCCGCAAGCTCCGATTCGCCCTTCCGGGACGCGTACCGCACCTCGCTGGTGTGGATTCGCTTCGAACAGGGCAAGTACGGCGAGGCGCTGGCCATCTGCCAAAAGGCCTTGGGTGAGATGCCCGACCACCACCTGTGGCTGCAGGCCAAGGGCGACATGCTGTTCCGGCTGGGACGGCTGGACGAGGCGTTGGCGACCTACCGGCAGAGCCATTCGGACCTGATCGGGGTGGAGGTCCTCCCGGTGAACCTGCTTTCGGCCGCCGGCAACCTGGGACGCATCCACTACGCCGCGGGCCGCCTGGATTCGGCCCGCAAATGGATCCAGGTCTTCGATGCCCCGACCGGGAAGTCCGCCCGCCCATGGCTGCCCGCATCGCTGGTGCGGGAGATCCAGCCGCTGCGAAGGAAGCTTGGGCTCCCAGATCCTAGGTGAGTTTTTCAATTCCACAAGCATTGCCCATTGATGGACATGGCATATTGTCTGCAATGAACTGGAAAGAACGTTTCGTCCTGGGGGTGACCGGTGCCTCGGGAGCCATCTACGCGTCCCGCCTGCTGGAACACCTGCGCAGCACGGGAGGCGAGGTCCACCTGGTCGCCTCAACCGCCGGCGAGCAGGTTTCTCGCTTCGAAGGTTTCCCTCTGACAGATTCTGTCAAATTTGGGGAAGACGGGCTGCCCGGCTGCGTGGTCCGGCATCGCGACGACAACTTCTGGGCGCCACCCGCCTCCGGTTCGTTCCGCCACGCAGGCATGGTGATCGCGCCCTGTTCGGCCGGTACGGTCGGCCGCCTGGCGGCCGGAGCCGGGGAGAGCCTGCTGCTGCGCTGCGCGGACGTGTGCCTCAAGGAACGCCGCCCGCTGGTGATCCTGCTGCGCGAGTCCCCGCTGTCGCTCATCCATCTGCGCAACCTCGAACGCCTGTGCGAAGCTGGAGCCCACATCGTACCGGCCTCTCCGGGCTTTTATTCGCATCCGGCCTCGGTGGAGGAACTGGTGGACGGGGTGCTGCAACGGGTCCTGGATCTCCTGCAGGTGGACCTGGACATCGCACCGCGTTGGCGGGAGCCTGCGATCCATCCAGGCGAGAGCCCCGCGACCAAGTAACTTTGGTCCCTATGCTCGAAAAGCTACGCCTCTGGAGCAGCCTGGTCCGGCTCTCGCACACCGTCTTTGCCCTGCCGTTTGCCCTGAGCGGCCTTTTGATCGGATCGGGCGGCCTGCCCCGCCTTCCCGTGCTCCTTTTGGTGCTGGGCTGCATGGTCACGGCGCGCAATGCCGCCATGGCCTGGAACCGCCTGATGGACCGCGACATCGACGCCCTCAACCCACGCACCCGGATCCGCCACCTTCCGGCCGGGCTGGTCTCGCCTCGGGCCGTCGCGTTCTTCGTCGTCGCCAACGCGCTCCTGTTCATCCTCCTAGCCGGTCTGCTGAACCGCCTGTGCCTCTGGCTCTCACCGCTTGCGCTTTTCCTGGTGCTGGGTTACACCCAGACCAAGCGTTTCACCTCGCTCTGCCACGTGTTCCTGGGACTGGCCATCGGGATCTCCCCGTTGGCCGCCAGCCTGGCAGCCAGCGGCCGTTTCCATACCGCACCGATCCTGCTTGGCCTGGCGCTGCTCTTGTGGATGACCGGATTCGACATCATCTACGCCACTCAGGACGAGGACGCGGACCGGCAGCTGGGGCTGCATTCCATTCCCGCGCGCCTGGGACGTGCGCGTTCTCTGCGATTGTCAGCCGTACTCCATCTGCTCGTACCGTGCTTGCTTTGGATCACCGGAAGGCTGCAAGGGTGGAGTTTGGTCTGGACGGGCGTGTGCGTCGGGATCGCGGGACTCCTGGCCTGGATGCATCTGTGGCGAACGGGCGACGACCTGTCGATGCAGGACGGGTTCTTCAAGGCCAACGCCTTGGTCAGTCTGGTCGTACTTGCCGGTACGTTCTGGGAAACCGTGCTGCGCTGATCAGAGCGCGCTCCAGCTCCCGCCCAGGAAGCGGAACTTCTGCATCACCAGGCTCTTGCTGCGGTTGAACAGGACGCAGTAGGCGCGATGCGACGAACGCGTCGAGGTCAGGAAGACGCTGCCGGTTTCGGCGTTGGCTACCCGCCCCCCGCAGAATAGGACGCCATCCGCCCAGGTCTCGCCCGATCCGTCCGCGCAGGCGGGTGTTCCCGACAAGCCGTTTCCGAATCCTCCGACGATGGCGGCAGAAGGCAGTGCCGCAACCAGATCACCGGATACCGAGATCCCGGAGGAGCCGAATCCGAAGATGACCGAAGGCGGCAGCGTGTCCGAGACCCGCAGGGTTTGCCAGGCGGAGGCACTTGCGCTGGGAGCAGAGAACGGTGCGACGGCCTTTTTTTGGATGCTCCATGTCCTTGCGGTCGCATCGAAGACGACGCGAATCAGAGTGTCGGCGGAGTTGGAGATGCCCGAATTCTTCTGCGCCAGCGTCTTGGCCCAGACCAGGTCCTGGAAGAGCGACTGGGCGGCACCTTCCAAGGCGGTCTCCCCGGTCATGGCCAGAAAGCGGGGCACGGCGACCGCCGACAGGAGGCCGATCATCACCACCACGACAAGCAGCTCGACGATGGTCAATCCGCGCCGTTTGTTCATTGCCCCCCCTGGCTTGGATGAGGGCTTGTGATCCTTGATCCGTTCCCACAGGCGCACCAGGAAAAGAGCCACACCGATCAGGATCAGCGTGCGGTCGATCCATTTCTGGACACGGCCCGGCAGCACGAATAGATGCCTGATCAGCGCGAGGACCATCTCAGGTGCCCCGCTGCAATTTTGACAGAATCTGTCCATGAAGCGCACAATTGCCCGACAGCGCGTTGCCTGCCTCGATGCTTGCCGTTCCGTCCATGGCCGTGAAGACGCCACCGGCTTCGGGCAGGATCACCGACATGGGAGCCACGTCCCAGATCGAGACCACCGGATCGAGCATCGCCTCGGCACGTCCGGTCGCGACCAAAAGGTGGCCGTAGCAGTCGCCCCAGCCGCGGTGCAGACCGGCTTCCTCCCGCATTTCCTTCCAGGCGTTTCCCCATGGGGATCGGCCGACCGTCGTGCAGCTGCCATCCAGGAGTAGAGCACGTCCCAGGTCATCCACGGCCGACACCTTGGCTTGGACTCCGTTCAGGAAGGCGCCGCCGTCCTTGGTGGCCCACAGGGTCTCGCCCAAGGCCGGCATGTGGATGATGCCCAGCACCGGCATGCCGTGCCGCACCAGGGCAAGCAAGGTCCCGAACAGCGGAGTGCCGTGGATGAAAGCCTTGGTGCCATCAATGGGATCGATGATCCAGCGGTGAGCGGCTCCGGGGTTGTCCTCCCCGAATTCCTCGCCCAGCACCGCGTGGTCCTTCCATGTCTCCAGGATCCGTGCCCTCAGGAAGCGCTCCGCATCGCGGTCGGCTTCCGTGACGGGCGTGTTGTCGCGCTTGGTGACCACGTCCAGCGGGGAGCGGAAGCGCGACAGGATGCCCTCGCCGGCCTCGCGGACCCATTCGAGCGAACGTTCCAGGGCTTCTTGGAGAAATGGATCGGTGTTCATGGGACAAATGGTACATAGGAATTCATCGGAATTCCCAGACGCGTTCGAATTGCAGCACCGGGCGATGCAGCACCAGCCTAGAGACGAGGTTCACTGTGGTCGTGTTGGTGGCTCCCCCGCTCCTGGCATTGGCCGAAGGTTTCACGAAGCTCGCGGCGACGGAGGCCAAATCGGCAAGTACGGTGGTGTTGTAGGCCACCACGGCCGTGGCTCCTTGCACTTGCACGCTGTTGCCCGATGGGGCGCCGATCTCCAAGGCGCCTTCGATCCGGGAATTCGCCCCGTTGTGGATGCTGCCTCCGTCGGTCGAGTCGCTGAAATACCAGCCGTAGAAGGTCTTGTTGGCTTGGATCCCCCACTGCGCCAGATTCCCCTTGTGCGTGATGTAGACCAGCTGCCGACTTGCGAGGCTTCCTCCGGGCCAGGCTGCGGTCCAGTCTCCCAACCAGGTCTTGATCACGTAGATGATCTTGGTGGTGACGACGCTCCCGTCGAAATTTGGGGGGTTGGGCGGTGTCGGATGGTTGCCTCCTGAACTGCCGTCCAGGAACAACACCAGGAATCCGTTGTAGAGCCAGCCCTTGCTGGCCGCCCGATAGTAGAGGGTGTCGAAGAAGTCGCCCTCGCCGAAGTGGAGGTTACTTGTGATGCCCCCGGAACCAAAAACGTCGTTGTTGCAGCTTTTGGAGCTGAAGAACGTGTCGCAGATCATCTTCTCGGTGATGCGGTAGTTGACCGGTATGACTGAGGTGTCCACGGTGTCGCGAGGATTGTAGGCCGAAGTGACGTTCGTGTCCAGGAACGTGTAGCCCAGTTGGGAAAGTGGTCTGGGAAATGCCAGCGATCCGACCAAGGCGGTGGCCGATGGCAAGGTGGTGTCGATGAACCGCGCGCTCACCGTGGTCGCTCCGTTGACGGTGCCCGTCCCTCCGACCTTGTTGTAGCTCCACAAATTGCCGTGCAGGTTCCAGTTGGACGGGGAAAAGTTGGTCACAGAGCCGTTCATGACCAGGTTGCCGTAGATGTCCGGCGCATGCCAGACCCAGCCATCCTGATTGACTCGGTTCAGGAACACGTGATTCTTGAATACCGGCGAACGCGTAAAGCCCCAGGCGGGAAAGCCGTTCCCGAAGAAGGCCGATCCGTTGACCGTGACCCCGTCGGAACTCGATATCTTGAATGCACCGGACTGGTAGAGATTCCCCGAGACCAAATGGGTCCTGGACCCGGAATTCTGCCGGTAGAAGTCCAACGTCCCAGAATTGTATCGCGCCGCCAGATTGCCTCCGATCACCATGGAGGGCAATGCCGCCGTGGCCGCGTTGCTCCACAGCATCTCGAGGTTACCGCCGACGTTGAGGGCTGGAACGACCGTGCCGTCGTTTCCGTAGGCATCAATGCGGTTCACCCAGACGTTGCCTCCGATGTTCCACGCACTGGACTGCAGATTGAAGCAGTCGATCCCTGGTGCATAGAAGTCGCCGCCGACCCTCAAGGCGCGGTTGCTTTGGGTCACTTGGAGGGTAGCGGGTGAAGCCAGGATCCCCCTGAGATAGAAGGAGCTGTCTACCTGCAAATCCACGTTCAGGGGAGCATTGGAGATCGTTCCGCCCACCACCAGGTTCCGATGGAAGATGGGGGTCGCTCCTTGGACGGCGAGGTTGCCGGCTATGTAGACGTTGCTGTCGATGGTGAGCGCCGTGGTGGTCTCGAGGTTCCCGTTCACGTTGAGCTTGCCTTTGATCAGTCCTGTTCCCTGAAGCTTGCTGGAGGAGCCCAGGTAGACGCTGCCCACGATGCTAGCACCGGCGTCCAGGTTGTTGGCGCCGGTCCCCATGTACAGTGTGTAGATCGGTGCGGTCGTAGTGCTTGCTGAACTGTTCACCTGGATCACCTGATCCACGCCGAGGATGCGGTAGGAGGCGACGATGGTCTGGAGGTCGCCGCGCCGACCGCGACCGGTGGCTTCCAGGACGATCCTCGTTCCGGCCCCCGACCAGCTTCCGACCGCCCCGAGCTCGATGGCCTTGATGGCGACCCGCACGCTGCTCTGGTCGTTGCCTCCGGCGATCGGGAAGAAGGACGGTGCCGTGGCCACCAAGGCAAAGGGGCGCGATGCGTTTGCGAAATCGAAATACTGCCGTTTGGTAGCCGCTGCGGAATCGGCGATGAACAGGTTCAACTGCGACACGGTACTGTCGGGATTGGCCGACATCCGTCCCAGGGCAAGCTGGATCCCCGACCAGGCAGCAGTCTCCTTGCTTTGCTGGTCGATGTAGGAACCGGTGATCTCGCTGTCCTTTTCGGCGTACTTGAGACCGAGAAATCCCATCATGGAAAAGACCAGGACCAGCCCCAGCACGACGAACAGGGCCATGCCGCGCTGCTGCGAAGATGTCGTCTCAGTTCCCATTGTTCACCACCGGGATGATGCGTTCGAACTGCACCAGACTCTTCTTTGCCTCCGAGGAACTTGGGGTGTACGTTCCGTAGTCCCCCAAGCCAGAGAAGCTCGAGGCCACGCCCTCACCGTTGTCCTTGGCCGAACGAACCACCAACCAGAGACGAATGGCCTTCACGCGATTTTTCTGTGCCACGGTCGGGGCGTCGAGCCACTGGAGATACCTGCCCTTGTGGATCCGCACCAGCGAAAGCCAGGAGAGCGAAAGCTTCGGGGCGGAGGCTGCACCCTTCATCCTAGCACGCATGCCTAGGTAGACCCCTGCAAGCGTGGTGTCGGAGGCGATGTCGACCTGTACGGTATAGCTGGAATCGGCGATGCTACCGGCATAGATCGCCATGGTGTCCCCGGAGATGGGCGTGCCGCTGCCGTTCATGAATCCCACCGACAAATTCGCGTATCCCGTGGTTGTGTCCCAAAAACCTGCGTTGGGCTTGAAGGTCGCCTTGAACCGGTACACAGATCCCTTCTCCAGGTTCACCGCGTTCGAGCTCCTCAGGTACTCGAGCGACGTGGACCATCCCGTCACGCCGATGCTGCTTCCAGAAGCCGCCGCGCTCAAAGAGCCGGTCCATGCGGTCGACAGGTTCAATTGATTGCTGGTCAAGGCGCTGTCGGTCAAGTCCATGAACTGTCCATACCTCACCTGGAACGCCACCACGTTGGCCAGAAACGGCACCCACCCCGAATTATTGTAGTTGCGGTAGAGCGTGTCGGACGCGACCCGATACTGGAGCGTCAACGGGCCGGTGCAGTTGACCTGGTAGTTGGAACCGATCTGGTAATACCGGATGTCCAGCGTGTCCCCGACCGGATCCGACGAACTGTTGTGGACGGCGAAGGACGACGAATCTCCGCTGCCGGGAGCCACCATGGCGTCGCTGCAGGTCGTGAAGTTGGGGGCGATGGTGTTGGAGAGGTCGGCACCCGAGCGGAACCCCATGTTGCGGACCTCCTCGTCCAGGATGCGAACGGCCTCCCTGGCGCTTTCCTGCAGGCGGACCTTCTCGCGGGTATGGGTGTAGTTGCCCTGCTCCCCGGAAAGCATGTTGAAGGCCATCATCACGACCAGCCCGGTGAGGATGACGGCGATCAGAAGCTCGATCAAGGTTACGCCCGCTGGCGATCCGTGGTGCCTCATCGCAGCACCCCCTGGACCACGACGGAATGCCGGATGTTCCCTTGGTTCCAGGAGACCGTGTCGGAAAGGGTCCACGCCGAGGTGAACGTGGCGTTGCTGCCGACACTGGCCACCCGCCGCCACCTGGCCGTGTAGTTGACTCCTCCGATGTTGCTGGTCACCGCCGAGTCCTGGTAAGCCACCGAGGGAACCAACTGGAGCGAATCCGTGATCAGTTGCCCGAAGGCCGCCGCCTGTTCCGATCGCAACGTCGCGGTTTGGGCCGTGCGGGAGCTGATGACCATGGTCGCAAGGCCGGGCAGGACGATGGCCAGGATGATCACGGCGATCAGCACCTCCAGAATCGTGTACCCTGTCTGTTCTTTGGAAAGCATCGTCTCCCTTTCTCTCCCGCCCAAACGGGATCCCTCGAAAACGATTATCGCGCTCTCGTGATCCGTGGCGCAAGGGATTTACCTTTACCCGAGAATGGCGATCCATGGTAGACTAGGACGTTGGTTGTTCATCGTTGCCGGGATCTCGATCTTGGCGGGCGCAAGTTCCGCATGGTTTCTCCGCTCTCTGGAGCTGTGCTGGCAGGCATTTTCCGCACATCCCCTGCTGGCATTGACGCTTCCTGCTTCGGGAGCGTTCAGTTCCTGGCTCTACCTGCGTTACGGAGGACTCGCCGGCAAGGGGAACAATCTCCTGCTGGAGGAGATCCAAAGTCCCCGTCGTCCAGTCCCTCTGGTCATGGCCCCGCTGGTGCTACTGGGCACGGTCCTGACCCATCTGGGAGGCGGGTCGGCAGGGCGCGAAGGAACGGCCGTGCAGATGTCGGGTGCCTTGGCAGATGCCTTGGCGAGGCGCCTGCGGCTCGATCCGCAGGAACGGTCCCTGGCCTTGCGCGCCGGGATGGCCGCAGGTTTTGCAGCGCTCTTCGGCACGCCGTTGGCCGGTTGCGTGTTCGCCCTGGAAGTCGTGGTCACAGGCAGCCTCGCCTTGAATGCCTTGATGCCTTGCCTTGTCTGTGCCTTGCTTGCCGATCAGATCGCCCTGGCCTGCGGCGCGCACCACACCGTCTATCGTGTCGATCTGTTCCCTTCCCTGTTGCCGTCCACCGTGGCCTGGGTGCTAATGGCTAGTGCCGTTTTCGGGCTGATGGCCCGACTCTACAGCCGGGGCTCGCATGCCTTCGCGCATTGGACAGGAATTGTCTTTAACAATCCCGTGCAGCGAACCTTTGCAGGAGGCGCAGCTATCGCCGCGATCCTGCTTTTAGCCCCGGGTGCCCTGCGCTACGCTGGCCTGGGCGTCCCGTTGATGCAGGCAAGCTTCGTCCAGTCCCTGCCCTGGTGGGACGCGCCCGCCAAAGCCTTCCTCACAGCTGTGACGCTGGGATTTGGTTTCAAGGGCGGCGAGGTCACGCCGCTGTTCTGCGTCGGCGCCACGCTGGGGAACGCGCTTTCCGCTCTTGTGCCGCTGCCCATGCCATTTCTGGCAGGCCTGGGCTTTGTCGCGGTCTTCGGTGCCTGTGCCAACGTTCCTTTGGCGGCGGCCGTGATGGCCGTGGAGCTTTTCGGCGCGCGCATCGGTGGCTGGGCCCTATTGACCTGTTTCGTTGCATTTATCCTGTCGGGACATCCCGGCATCTACCCATCCCAAGGCAGACGTTTTGACAAATTCTGACATCCTCGCAAGCATTACGGTCCACCATGAGGACCTCGGAATCCTCGTGGTGGAAAAACCCACCGGACTCCCCGTGATCCCTGGCCGCTACGACACGGACTGCCTGCTGCACCGTTTGGAGGCGGCAAGGGGCGAGAAACTGTGGGTTGTGCACCGCATCGACCAGGAGACCAGCGGCATCGTGGTCTTCGCCCGCGACGCTGCCATGCACCGCCACCTCTCGATGGCCTTCGAGAAACATGCGGTGAAGAAGCGCTACATCGCCCTGCTGGACGGCACCCCGAAGGTGAAGGAAGGGTGCGTCGACGCGGCGCTGCGCCAGTTCGGATCGGGGCGCATGGGCGTGGACCCTGCCAAGGGAAAGCCCTGCACCACGAACTACCGCGTGATCGCGACCACCAGAACCCTAAGCATGGTGGAGGCCGAACCGCTCACAGGTCGGCGTCATCAGCTGCGCGTCCATTTCCACCATTTGGGCACGCCTGTCGCCGGGGATCCGCTGTACGGCGACAAGGAACGCCAGAAGACCTTCCCTCGCATGTTTCTGCATGCCCAGGGCATCGTGCTGCCGCTTCCCGACGGAGCCGCTTTGCGATTGGAAAGCCCGCTGCCCGCTGCGTTCACGGACCTGGGCTTCTCTGTCCCGGCCTGGAACCCCTGAACTTCGGGCGTCCCGGCTTCTGATCGAAGCGTTCGCACGCGCGAACGAAAATGATGGTATCGTGTTGGATCTATGGCAGATGTCCATGGAGATTGCTTGAAATGAGCAACCTGAACGCGCGAACGGAGAGCACATGAAACCATCAGGACTCCAGGCCGCACTCCTGGGCACGGGCCTCCTTGCCGGGTTGGCAGGGCTTGTCGCCTGCGACAACGTGCAGGACCTGACCTCGGTCTCGGGCATTCCTGCCCATGGCTGGAGCGAGGTCTACCCCATCTTCGCCAAAAGCTGCCTCCCTTGCCATGGACCCGGCAACGGCCCGGATCTCGCGAAGAAGTCCGAAAGCGAAGCCATGGCTCAAAAAATCGCGGATGCCGTGGATGAAGGATGGATGCCCACGGCAGGCACGGTATCCTTCGGACCTGCTCAGAAGAAGGTCATCGATGCTTGGGCCGACTCCATCGTGAACGTCGCCAAGATCCCGCAAAAGAAGGGGGACTGACCGTGAGAACACCTGCATTGCTTGCCGCTTTGGCTGCCGCGTCCACATTTGCCGCCCCTCAGGTGGCACGAGACGGATGGGTGGAGTTCTATTCCACCACTCCCGTGGAGACCATCCAGGCCGTGACCAAGACCGCCGTCTCGAGCCTGGACCCATCGACCGGCAAACTTTCCATCCGCATGCGCAACACCACCTTTGAGTTCGCCAACAAGCTCATGCAGGAGCACTTCAACGAGAACTACATGGAGTCCGAGAAGTTCCCGGTATCGGGCTTCGACGGCTTCGTGAAGAGCCTCGACACCGCCGGTCTAAACAGCGGCAAGAAGATCTTCGTGAACGTCGAAGGCTCCCTGGAAGTACACGGCGTCAAGAAGCCCCGCACCATTCCCGCCACGCTCTGGAAGCTGTCTGACGGCTCCGTGAAGGGAGAATGCGTGTTTCCCGTCAAGATGGCTGAGCACGACATCAAGATCCCCTCCCTGCTGACCAAGAAGTTCACCGAGGAGATGCGCGTGACCGCCAAGTTCGACTGGAAGCCGGAGGTGAAGAAGTGAAGCGCACCCTGCCTCTTCTTGCCCTGCTGACCGCCGTCCCTTTCGCACAGGACATGGACAGCCTCCTGGCCCAGGCGGCTCCGGCCGGTCCCGTCCAGGCCACCTTCAAGTCGATTCGCGTGGTGGAGTCGCACAGCGTCGAGACCTCCGGCAAGGGCGTCCTGAACTTCGTGGTCTCCCACCGCTTCGGATCGTTCGGCAACGGACCCGACGGCGGCTTCGGCCTGGACATGGCCAACACCCGACTGGGCCTGGATTACGGCATCACCGACCGCCTGGACGTGGGCCTGGAACGCTCGAACAACGAAGGCAAGCCCGTGGACCTGTGGGGCAAGGTGCGCCTCTTTCGCCAGAGTCCCGACAACGTCATGCCCGTGAGCGTGACGTGGCTTTCGGCGGGCTACCTGAACACTCAGGATCCGGACGGCCTCGAGAATTTGCCGTTTTCTGACAAACTCTCCAGCGTGCACCAGTTGATCGTGGCCCGCAAGTTCTCGGAGAAACTCTCGCTCCAGATCTCCCCCACCCTGGTGCAGCGCTCCCTGGTGGTCTACAGCGACGAGTCGAGCATCTCCACTGGAGTGGGCGTGGCGGGACGGTACAAGCTCAGTTCGCGCCAGGCCCTGAGCCTTGACGTGACGCAGATGGTCACGGGCCTGCACAGCTACGATTCGCCGTCCATCGGACTTGGCTGGGACATCGAGACCGGTGGCCACGTGTTCCAACTGAACCTGGTCAACTCGGGATGGCTCTCGGAAGACCGCGCCTACACGCGCGGGGCCCAGAGCCCGGCCAACTTCTCCACCTGGTCGCTGGGCTTCCACATCACCCGCGCCTTCGACTTCGGCAGCTGATCGACGCGACTTGACCGCGCAAGAAGGCCCACCTCCGCCAGTCGCAGAGGTGGGCCTTTCTCGCTTCGCGGAAAGCTTACCTGACCTTGATCACTTCCAGCGTGCGCGCGTCCTCGGTCGGCAGGCCCAGCAGGGCCGAGAACAGGAGGAACGGCGACACGGTGTTGCCTGCGTCGTTGCAGCGAGCGCGCATGCGCAGCTCGTCGTCGTGACGGGCCACAGAGAGAATCTCCCGGTTGGGATCGAAGGTGCGGCCACGGTGGTCCTCGACCGGAGGCAGCGCCTTCGCGGCGTGCGCACCCAGCAGGTTTGACAGATCCTGTCGGACAGTTTCCGTCAATTGCCGCAGTGGCAGGCGGTACTCCAGATCGGGCACGCGGGTGAGGTCGGCTCCCGGGACGTGCTGGAAGAACGTCACCACCAGGCCGTCGGGCAGCAGCTGGTTCAGCCGCTCCTCGATCCCTTCGATGTTCGCGGGGGTGCGTTCCACCTCCACGATCAGCTCCTCGTTCTCCACCGCAAGGCCCACCGGCAGCGCGCCGAGGTTCTTGATGCGGGGCTTGGGGTTGAAGCCCTGGCTGTGGAACAGCGCAACCTGCTCGCGGCGCAGCGAGCGCTCCAGCAGGTCCATGGTGGCGTGGTGGGCAAGGAAGCGGGCCAGGCCGCGCTTGGAAAACAGCAGGCGCCACATCTGCGGACGAGCCGGAGCCTTCGGGGCATCGGCCTCGGGCTCCGAGGGGGCTTCCTCCTTCTTCCCCACGTGCATCCGGGCCGCAGCCATCGGATCCAGGGTGGAACGTCCTTCCTCCTCCGGAGACATGCCTGCGGCCGGTCCGGCCTTTGCCGTCTTTCCGGCATAGGTGCCGGGAGGCGGCAGCGTGACCTGCCCGTCCTGCGCGGGCGCCAGCCGGATGTCTTGGTAGTTGCCGGGAATGCCACAGCTCTGGCAGGCTCCCCACTTGCAGTCGGGCACCTCCTCGTGGGCATCGGCCTCGAACATCTTGTCGTGCTCGCGGCGCAGGTATCCCTTGGTCACGCCCGCGTGGATGTAGTCCCACGGGAACACTTCGTCGGCCCCGCGCACGCGGTAGAGGCTTTGGTCAGCGTCGATCTTGTGCGTCTCAAGCAACCCCTGCCAGATGTTCACGTCGTGCTGGTTCTTGTCGTGACTGTCGAAGTAGATGCCCTGACGGTAGGCGTCCAGCAGCACCGGGGCGAGCGAGCGGTCGCCGCGCGCCAGGATGGTCTCGAGCCAGGCGTTCTCCCAGCCCGTCCAGGTGATGCGCACGCTCTTGTTGTAGCGGAAGCGCTCGCGCACGAAGCGGATGCGCTCCATGATCTCGTCGCGGGGCGTGAAGGGGACCCACTGCATGGGCGTGAAGGGCTTGGGGACCAGGATGCCGATGTTCGGGTGGATCTCGGCGCGGTGGCTGTAGCGGCGGCCGATCTTCCCGAGGCGTTCGATCAGCTCGCAGAAGGCCTCCATGTCCTCCATGGTCTCGGTGGGCAGTCCGATCATGGTGTAGAGCTTGATCGAGTGCCAGCCGTTCTTGAACACGCCCTCGGCGGCCTGGAGCATGTCGTCATCGGTGATGGTCTTGTTGATCACCTTGCGCAGGCGCTGCGATCCGGTCTCGGGGGCGAAGGTGGCCGTGCGGGTGCCGCGGGCGCGGGCGATCTTGCGGGCCAGCGCCTGGCCGAAGCTGTTGGCGCGCAAGCTGGGCAACGAGAGGTTCACGTTGCGGAACGACGGATCGTCCACCAGGCTGTCGGTGAGCGGCGCGATCTGGCTGTAGTCGGCCGTGGACAGCGACAACAGGCCCAGCTCGTTGGAGCCGGTGGCAGCAAGGCCGGTGCGGGCCAGATCGAGGATGGCGTCGGGGGCCACTTCGCGATTGGGGCGGTACCAGTAGCCGGCCTGGCAGAAGCGGCACCCTTGGGTGCAGCCGCGCATGACCTCCACGGCCAGGCGGTCGTGCACGATGTCGCAGTTGGGAACCAGCTGCACCACCGGCGCGTCGTTCGGATCCAGCACGTCTACCCAAGTGCGCTGCACGCCCTTGGCGTTTTTATAGCTGCCGTTGCCGTCGATGCCTTCGGGGACCCACTGGCCAAAGACAGATCTTGTCATTTCCACGAGTTCGGGCACGTAGACGCCGCGCAGCTTGGCGGCCTCCTCCAGGAACCAGCGGCGCGACTGTCCCTCGGACTTGCGGCGCTCCATCAGGCGCGACAGGTCCGGGGTCAGCACCTCGCCGTCGCCGATCACGAAGCAGTCGAAGAAGGGCGCCACGGGCTCTGGGTTCGAGACGCACGGGCCGCCGCCCACCAGGATGGGGTCGTTCTCGCCGCGTTCCCCGGCCCAGGTCGGGATCCCCGCCAGGTCCAGCACGTAGGGGATGTTGGTGTAGTTGAGCTCGGTCTGGAGCGTGATGCCCACGAAGTCGAAGGAGGACAGCTCCGAGAAGCTCTCGAGGGTGTAGAGCGGGATCCCGCTGTCCTTGAGGAGCTTGCCCATGTCGGGCCAGGGCGCGAAGGTGCGCTCGGCACGCCAGGTCGGCTCGCGATTGATCACGTGGTAGAGCACGCGGATGGCGTTGTTGCTCATGCCCAGCTCGTAGGTGTCCGGGAACACCAGGCCCCAGGAGACCTTGGTGGTGGCCGGGTCCTTGCGGATCTGGTTGCCTTCCCCGCCGATGTAGCGGGCGGGGTTTTCCACCTTTGCCAGGATGCGGGACACCCGTTCGCGGAGGCTCGCTGTCGTCATGTTTCGTTGATCCTTCTGCGGGCGGTGACAAGCAGGAAGCGCGCTTCGATCAGGCCCGTGAGGGTGCCTTCCTCGAAGTGGTAGCTCGGCTTGTCCTTGAGCTGTGGAAAGTCCTCGGAGTTGCGCAGGTCCTCGTCGGTGGCGTAGGGCACGTAGCGTCGCCCGATGGTCAGGACCTTCTGCGTCTGGAAGGCGATGCGCCGGTCCAGCTCCTCGATGAGTGCGTCGATTTCGTTCATGAGAGCCGCACAAGATAGGTCCCTGCGGCCCGGGCTTCCAGATCTATTGCGCCTGACATGGATATCCACCGAAGCGGAGCACCCGCCATCAGAGATGCAGCGGAACGCCGAATGGAACCGTGCCTTGTTGAGGCAACCGGGATGCCATGCGGATGCGACGGGACAATTCCTGTCCCAAGGCCTCCCAGCGGCCGACTTCGGCGCTGTCGGGCTCGGGGCTGGGCTCCCACACCATCCCAAACCCCTGCGACCGTCCGGAATCCTCCGCCGCCAAGATCCTGAGCCGAGGCAGTACAGTGGCCAGGTCGGGACGGGCAAGGAAGGTGCGGGCCTGCCAGGCCGGCTGCCAGAGAATCAGGCTGGACGGCGTGTCGCGCAGGACCCGAGCCGCTTCCCGCATCCACACCGTTTCCCCGCCGTCGTGAGGGATCAGGACCAGGGAATCCTGCAGGTGCACCAGGTGTTCCTGGATCGCCGGAGCCCAAGTGGCATTGGCCGGAAACAGGACCGCCACCGGCTTGGGGGACTTGCGGCACCAGACGGCGAGGGTCTCGGCCATCTGGCGGGCGCTGGGGAACACGTCAAGCCAGGCAGAATCGGGGCGTTCGCCCTCCCCCACCCAGAGGCCACGCACCCCGACCGGAGGAGCACAAAGGGGTGCCGCCGCACCGATGCCGGCCACCAGCCAGTCCGGACGCCCCGAGGATGCGATCAACGTCGCCGCCGAGTCGGGCTGGGAGGCGTTGTCCTGCAGCTTCAGTTCGAAGCGCAGCGAGTCCTTCGGATCGGATGTCGCGAGCCCCTTGGCAAGCCCTTTTGCGAAGGCTTGGCCATCCTGCGCGTACATGCCGCTCTGCGGGATCACCGCAAGCACCGTCACGGTGCGGACCGGGACCGGATCCTTCTGGCAAGCCATCAGTCCCATCAGAAGCAACCAGCTCATCCCCATCCTTTCGGCGTTGTGCATGGCCCAAAGGTAAGCCTGATCGCAGGAAAGCTCAGTGAGACAAGCCCAAGGCGGTCATCCCCATCGTCTTTCGCTTCTTCGATCGTCCCGCAACATCGATGGAAGCATCCCGCCTTGCAGGCAACAAGCTTCGCCGCGCCCTGCCCCATCCCACCGTCGTTGCCGCCTCATGAAATCCCAGTTCCAGAATCTGAGCCCCAATGCACATCCGTGCCCGCGCCATCGATCCGTTCACTTCCACGGCCACCCACACGGCGGTGTCTTGGTGAGCAAATCCATAGCAATCGAAGACCGCCATGGAATCCCCCGAACGCAACGTGTCCCTCTCCAGCATCCAGCCTTGATCGCGTCCGGGAAGCAGGCTCTTGCGGTTCATCATCACATCAAATCTGGCTCGCAAAGCCGGATGCCGCCAAGTCGTGTCACCGGTCCCGATCGTCCAAGTCTGCCGCCCCGCCTGCGCAGAGGCTCGCCCAACTTCTATCGCAAGCAAGGCTGGATCATAGAGTAGAACCAACAGCGTATGTTTCAATGTCGTGTCTTGCAGTAAGACTCTTTTGCCCACCGGAATCATGTCCGGTGCGCCACCCATCGAGTCTAGCGACGATGTGAAATAGTCTCTTTCCTGCAGCCACACATCGCTAAGGTTCAGAATATTTGTGAGCGTCTGACTTGGTATGCTACGAGGCGAAATTGGTACCCACGGATAGCCCAACGTGTGGGTCTGTCCTGCATTCACGAACATGGCAAACGAATTTCCTGTGACCGTATCCAAAGCCAAAGCCCAGACAGTGTCCCTTTGACGCACACCAAAAAAACGCAAATTGCGGCCATTCAATGCCGTGTCGTACACGCTTGCGGGCGACAACTTCCAGCCAGTTGATTTCTTCATAAAGTCTGACAGCATCTGTTTGATTGCTGGAACCACAGCCGAATCATCCCAACCAAACATTCCCAGCTTCCCTGTATTCAGTGATACTGACTGGATATTCCCATCATTCCAAGCCATTCCCCAAGCGCTTCCTTGCAGTGGCAACAATGCAAGCCCATGACTACTCCCAAAGCCAATCGAAGTCAAATCGGCGGTGTACGAATCTTTTTCTTGGAGGTAGCTGTTTTCTAGGGAGCAAAGATCGCCGGCGACCCTTTTGAGCTGTGATGCGGTGTATGCAATTGGCCCCGTATCCGAAGCGGCAACAGTGACGATGGCTAGCACCCACGGATAGCCCAACGTGTGGGTCTGTCCTGCATTCATGAACATGGCAAACGAATTCCCCGTGACCGTGTCGATGGCAACCGCCCAGACGGTATCGCTTTGACGGGTGCCGAACACGCGCAGGCTTCGGCTTCCCAAGGTCGTGTCGTTGACAGCTGCGGTCGACATCTTCCAGCCGGAGGAATCCAACAGGGATTTTGACAGAATCTGTTTCAAAGGGGGGACAGCAGCCGAATCGTCCCAGCCAAAGGCTCCTATTTCCCCAGACTCCAACCGGATCGTCTGCAAATTTCCGTTCTTCCAAACCACGCCCCACGCGCTTGCTTTGGCTGGAATCAAGGCAAGTGCCCTCGGCCCATACTGCGAACCAAAGCCGATCGCACTCATGTCGTTGCTGAAGCTGTCACGTTCCTGGAGGTACGCTGCTTCCAATGTGTAGAGCTGTTTGGCAGCAGGCTTGAGCTCTGAAACAGTCAATTCAAGTGGAGTGGCCGAGGCCAAGCGCAGGGCTATCGCAAGCAGATTCGGGGTGATCATTGGCTAAGTTTACCTTCTGCCCATAGCGAGATCAAGAATTCCGTGATTGCGACACAAACGCAAAAAGGTGGTCGACGGCTGGATTCCGATGTAAAATAATGACACCGATCCGGACAATCCTATCTGAAAAACCGGATCATCCAAGAGGATACAGAGGAGTACTGATGCACGAGACAGCCACGGCCGTTGCCGAATCCCCAAAGGTGGTTGAGGTCGAGAGCGTAGTGATCCGCTTTGCCGGCGATTCCGGCGACGGCATGCAGCTCACCGGCAACCAGTTCACCGATTCCGCAGCCTTCCTCGGGAACGACATCGCCACCCTTCCGGACTATCCGGCAGAGATCCGCGCCCCGGCCGGAACGGTAGCCGGCGTGTCGGCCTTCCAGCTGCACTTCGCGTCCCTGGATGTGAAGACCCCGGGTGACGAGATCGACGTGCTGGTGGCCATGAATGCCGCTGCGCTCAAGGTCAATCTGCTCGACCTCCACAAGGGCGGCATTCTCCTGGTGGATACCGCAGGCTTCGGCGAGAAGGACCTGGAGAAGGCGGCCTACAAGGAGAATCCCCTCGAGAACGGCTCGCTGGGCGACTACCGCGTGATCAAGCTCGACATCACCGAACTGACCACAAAGGCGGTGGCCGAGGCCGGCATCTCCAGCAAAAACGCTGCTCGCTGCAAGAACTTCTACACGCTGGGCATGATGTACTGGCTGTACGACCGTTCCTGCGAGGCCACCCTCAAGTGGATCGAGAAGAAGTTCGCGACCAAGAACCCCGACATCGCCAAGGCCAACGAGCTGGCGCTCACGGCCGGATTCAACTACTGCGAGACGGTGGAGCTCTTCCAGTCCAGCTACCGCGTGGCCAAGGCGCCTGCCGCCCCCGGCACCTACCGCCGCATCTCCGGCAACGAAGCTGCCGCTCTGGGCTTGATCGCCGCCGGGCAGCTCTCGGGTCGTCCCACCTTCCTGGGCAGCTACCCCATCACCCCGGCCACCGACATCCTGCAGGAGATGGCGGCCAACAAGAACTTCGGCATCCGCACCTTCCAGGCCGAAGACGAGATCGCCGGCATCGCCTCCGCCATCGGCGCGTCGTTTGCCGGCAACTTCGCCGTGACCACCACCTCCGGTCCGGGCCTGTGCCTCAAGTCCGAGGGCCTGAACCTGGCCGTGATGGCCGAGCTTCCCCTAGTTGTCGTGGACGTGCAGCGCGGCGGTCCTTCGACGGGCCTGCCCACCAAGACCGAGCAGTCCGACCTGCTGCAGGCCCTGTCGGGCCGCAACGGCGACTCTCCCGTCCCGGTGATCGCAGCATCCACCCCAGGCGACTGCTTCTGGGCGGCCCTCGAGGCATCCAAGGTCGCGCTGGAGTCCATGACCCCGGTGATCCTCCTGACCGACGGCTACATCGCCAACGGCGCCGAACCGTGGATGATTCCCGATGTCTCGAAGCTACCTTCGATCGCCAACCACCTCCACACCGATCCGGCAACCTTCAAGGCCTACAAGCGCGACGAGAAGGGTGCCCGCCCCTGGGCCATCCCCGGCACGCCGGGCCTGGAACACCGCATCGGCGGCCTGGAGAAGCAGTCGATCACCGGCAACATCTCCTACGATTCCGACAACCACCAGATCATGACCCACGAGCGCCACGACAAGGTGGCCAAGATCGCCGACGTCATCCCCGCGACCAAGGTCGAGGGCGATGCCGACGCAGACCTCGTGCTGGTCAGCTGGGGCGGCACCTACGGCTCGGTCTCCTCCGCCGTGGATGCGCTGCTGGACGAGGGCGTCAAGGTCGCGCACGTGCACCTGCGCTGGATCAACCCGCTGCCCAAGGACTTGGCCGGCATCCTGGCCAAGTACAAGACAGTGGTCGTGCCGGAGCTCAACATGGGCCAGCTGCGCCAGTACCTGATGGGCAAGCTGGGCATCCCGATGAAGGGCATCAACAAGATCAAGGGCAAGCCCTTCAAGGTCTCCGAACTGCTAACAGAAATCCACGCGATCCTGAAGGAGGTCCGCTGATGATCGCCGAGAACCCTGCATCCGCATCCGTCGCGCTCACCCGCAAGGATTTCCAGTCCGACCAGCAGGTGAAGTGGTGCCCCGGTTGCGGCGACTACTCCATCCTGGCGGCTCTCCAGACGACCCTTCCCAAGCTCGGGATCAAGAAGGAGAACATCGCCATCATCTCCGGGATCGGCTGCTCCAGCCGCTTCCCCTACTACATGGACACCTACGGGTTCCACACCATCCACGGCCGCGCCTGTGCGGTCGCCACGGGCGTGAAGGCGGCCAACCCCGAGCTTTCGGTCTGGGTGATCACGGGCGACGGCGACGCGCTCTCGATCGGCGGGAACCACACCATGCACGCCCTGCGTCGCAACGTGGACCTCAAGATCATGATGTTCAACAACGAGATCTACGGACTGACCAAGGGCCAGTTCTCGCCGACCTCGACGGTGGGACTCAAGACCAAGACCTCCCCGATGGGCAACATCGACCTGCCGGCCAACCCCATCGCCTTGGCGCTGGGCTCGGGCGCCACCTTCGTGGCCCGCACCGCCGACAACGACGTCAAGCACCTGACCTCCATCCTGGAGGCCGCCGCCGCCCACAAGGGCACCGCCTTCATCGAGATCCTGCAGAACTGCGTGATCTTCAACGACGGCGCACACGACGACTTCTACTCGACGGCCAACCGCAAGGAGAAGGTGATCTACCTCGAGGACGGCAAACCCCTGACCTACGCGGGCGGCACCAAGGGCATCGCGGCCAGCGGCTTCGGCACCTTGGCTTCGATCGACCTGGCCGAGGGCGAGGAAGGCAAGGCCATCGTGCACAACGCCGCCGAGCCCACCGGGACCCTCGCCTACGCGCTCTCGCGCTTCTCGCACCCCGAGATGCCGGTGCCGCTGGGCATCTTCCGTAAGGTCGAGGCACCGGTGTACCACGAGTCCATGGACGCCCAGATCGAGGCCGCCAAGGCCAAGAAGGCCCCGGACCTGCAAAAGCTGCTTTCGGGCGGGGTGACCTGGAAGGTCTGACCTGTCGGACAGAATTTGTCAAAACGGCCTTTCCGCGACGCGGGGAGGCCGTTCTTTTCAGATCAGCCCGCAATTTATCCCTTTCCAAAACGACGGTGATGTCATAAGTTTTGCAAACTACGGAGAGGTGGCAGAGTGGTCGATTGCGACGGACTCGAAATCCGTTGTGGGGCAACCCACCGTGAGTTCGAATCTCACCCTCTCCGCTCCTTCCTCATCTGATGAGGAAACCGAATGCCAGGGCCTGCGCGGCATTGGACGACCGAATCCGCCAGGGCCGGAAGGCAGCAACGGTAGGACGAAACCAGTGAGCGCCGCAGTCACCCTGGTTTTTGTGTGTCTGGAATCGTTGGAGGTGCTACGTTGTCCTTGATGCGCCCTTTGCCGATTGCTGCCGCCCTGCTCCTGTCCTTAGGGGCCTGCAAGAAGACCGATCCCGCCCCGGCGGTGACCGCGCCTGTGCCGCAGCGGATCGTATCGATCACCATCACTGGCGATGTGATTTTGGATGCTTTGCAGATCTCCCCGTCCCGCGTGCAAGCCGTCAGCGCCTTGGCCGACGACGAAGGCATCCACGAGGCAGCCCACTGCTTTCCTGGTAAGCCACGCATGAATGCTAATCTGGAGAAGATCCTGAGTCTGGCTCCCGACTTGGTCATCGTCGGTTCCTTCCACGACCCGGCCTTTCTGGACGCCCTGAGCAAGGCAGGCATTCCTCTCTTGAAACTGGAAGACCCGTCCAGCATCGCTCGCGTGCGGGACTTCCTGCGCACGGCATCGGTCCGCTTGGGTGCGGCGCACAAAGGCGACAGCTTGGTGGCATGGATGGACTCTACCTTGGCGGCCGTCAGAGCCCGCAACCAAGCCTGCGCCAGCGACACGCCCACTGTCCTGTACTGGTCCGACGGGTACACGGCGGGGAGCCAATGCACGGTCGATGAACTATTCCAGGCGGCGGGAGTGCGCAACCTGGCCGCCATGCAAGGCCGCAAGAAGGCCACCCGCATCTCCACCGAGGACCTGGCCAGTTCCGAACCCGATTGGCTGCTGCTGTCCAACTGGAGCCATCAGGGCGAGATCCCCTACCCCGACCAGGCCAAGCGTCAGAAAGCCTGGAAGGACGGGTATGTCCTGAAGATCCCCAGCAAGCTCCTGCTATCGACCAGCCACCGCCTCGCCTTGGCTGCGGATACCCTGCAAAAGGCCCTTCACAAGGACTGTACAAAGTGACGCCTTCATGTTATTTTTCTCCGTCCTTGGATGCCACTTTAGCTCAGTTGGTAGAGCAACGCATTCGTAATGCGTGGGTCGGCGGTTCAAATCCGCCAAGTGGCTTTGATTGTCTCCCCCCAAATGAGACCGCGATGTTCCGGATGGCTCTCTGATGAGTCGCCGGATTCGTCGTGTCTGGAAGCGTTCCGCCCTTTCCCAGAGCCCGATCCTAGCCGCTTGGGAACGTCTGGTCCACCGCTTGAACGACCAGCGCTCGGTGGGATATGCGACCACCTGCTTCGTGCTTCTGGCCACGCTGGCCTATTCCTGGCATTTCTGGAACGTGACCAAGTCGGGCGCCCAGACGGCATGGGTGGTCTTCTCGCACAGCGGCGAAGCCATCTCCGCCCTGCAGGATGACGATCCGGTGGCCATCTCGGGAGTGATGGTCGGTCGCATCGACCACATCGAAACTTTGCCCGACGGTGCCCGCGTGATGGTGGAATTCTTCAGTTACCAGAAGATCCGCACGGACGCACGCGCCGTCAACTTCCCTCAGGGCCTGATGGGACAGCGCATCCTAATCATCGATCGGGGCGAGGCGCCCGAGATGCTTGCCGACGGAGGCAGCATTCCCGGGAGATTCCAGCCGGGCATCGCCGAGACCATGAGCCGGATCGAGATCCTGGTGGCGCAAGTCAATCAGATCCATGCCGGGGCCGAAGGTTGGATCCGAGGCGATTCCAGCCACGCCCCCGCCGCCAAGCGCATCCAAGCAGCCATGGCATCCATCGATGCGGCAGCCGCACGGGTGAACGAACTGACAACCACCGTGGAAGGTTCCACGGGACACGTGGACGGACTGGACCGGAAGGTGCGGGCCCTGAACGTAGGCCTCAAGGATGCAGACACCAAGATCCAGGCGATGATCATGACCATCGAGCCGTTGCTAGACAAGGCTCCTGCGGCCCTGGCCGATCTCCGGCCGCTGGTGCGCAAGGGCCAAGCCCTCGATTCCGCGCTCAACGATCCCGACTCCCCCATCGCCAGGTTCATCCACGACGACTCCCTGTATGTGAAGCTTGCGGGGATCACCAAGACCATCGAGCAGGTCGAAGCCGTTGCGGCGGGCAAGGTCACTTTCCCTTTCCATTTCGGCCTCGGGCGCACCTTCCGTTTCTCGCGTCCCGAACGCAAGGAATGAGGGCGTGAACCGCAGGTTCCGATGGCTCGCCGCCGGATTGGCCATCGTCCTTGCCTTGCGCCTCTTTCCCGTCCCGACAGGTCTTGTCGGACAGGCGGTCCTAGCGCGGATGGCTCCGCCGACCGGCGAGTTCCCGCTGCAAGCCAAAGGTATCCGCTACCGTTTCCCGTTCACCGTCAGTCTTTACAGCGCGAGGCTCCCCGGCGTGCCGTCGCTTTCAAGCCCACGCATCGACATTGACTTCTCGCCGTGGGCGCTCATGGCAGGGCACCTGCAGATCGCCTCGATCGAAAGTCCGTCGCTGCGGATCAGTTCCCAGGCGGAGCTGGAACCGTTCCTTGCCACCTTGACCAGGCTGGATTCCGTCCCCTTGCGCAACTGGTTCCCGACCCAGTACCTGCCCAATCGCATCCAGCTGAAACAGCTTGAGGTGCGGGATCCCGACGGTGTCCTCCTTGTGATTTGCCGGAATCTGTCCTTGCGCCGCAGGGGCGACGAACTGGCGCTTTCGATCGACAGCACCTCGCTGCTGGGAGCCTTGCCGATCCGCTCGGTCCAGGCGCGCGGCAAGCTGCCCTTCTCCCTGGACACCTTGGGGGGCGAGCTCCCCGGCGGGCGCTTCTCGGGAAAGATGCCGATGAAGGACTCCTGCCTGCGTCTGCACCTGGGTTTTACGATGGACCTGTCCCGCTGGCCGTTGGGATTGGGTCCCGCCCGTGTGCGTGGGCATCTCCGATCCGAGGGGATCCGCCTGGCTCTTCCCCTGGACGGGCGTCCCATGCGGCTCGACGGCAGGATCCGTTCCGACAGCCTCGAACTGACGGGCTTTTCCTACGAGCACGACAGCTGGTTCCGGCAGTTCGTGCCCGAACTTCGCCACGTACGCTTCGCCTCGGGAAGCATCGACCTGCGGGGACTGACACCCAAGCATCTGCTGGTGCAGATCCAGCAGCAGGGCGACACGGCAAGGATCCAAGGCAAGGGACAATTGGGCCTGGACGGCTCGCTTTCCCTGAGGCTGCGGGTCGGACTTCGCCACGACTATGCCGCCACGCGCCCGGCGCTCCTGCGGATGGCGCTGCTCCCGGGCGCCGAGGGATGCTCGTACACCTCGGCGCAGGTGAGCGGCGACCTGCGGGAGATCCGTTTCTCCCCGACCTCGGAAGCGGTGGCGGACGCGGCAGCCTCGCCTTTCCACGCCCTGTCGGAACTCCTGCACTGACCACAGGACGGGCTGGAGATTCTAGCTTCTTCCGAGCCATCCGGAGGTTTCCATGCGTCTGTCCCGTCTCGTCGCGTTTTTCTGTCTGCTGCTCCTGCTGGGGAGCTGCCGGAAGCCTGTGGATGTCCTGTCGGCCTCCCCTTGGCCTGAGCTGACCGCAGCCGAAGAGGAAAAAGCCGCCAGGATCCTGACGGGACTGACCGCAGGCCTAGTGGGTAAGCGCCAGCCACTTGAGTTCGAGTTTGCCTGGCCCATTGTTTCCGACGAGGAGGTCGGCAAGGAAGCCGATGCCGCCTGGCTCTCCATCACGCCATCCCTCAAGGGGAAGTTGGTGTGGAAGTCCCCGCAGACGCTGGTCTTCGAGCCGGGCGAGGACATCCGCCCCGAGCACTATGCCGCATCGCTTGACCTGCCGACGGTGGTGCACGACGCCTCGCTCCCGAAGGTGCCGTTCGGGTTCATGGCAAGGCCCCAGGACATCTCGTGGGAATTGACGGATTTTGTCACAGGCAAGGACGGCAACTGGAGCGTGGATGGGCAGGTCACCTTCACCGACGCCCCGACCCCCAAGGAACTGGAGAAAATGGTGGAGGCCAACCAGGACGGACGGACCCTTTCCGTCTCCTGGTCCGGCGCAGGAACCCGGAGAGTCTTGAGCGTCCAAGGGATCCAGCGCAGCGCCATCCCCCTGTTCCTGACCTGGCAGAAGGATGCCGGCGCGGCCGACAAGCGCATCGACACGGTGACCATCCCCAGGCCCGGCGAGCTGGGACTGATGGGAGTGCGGACGGACGATGCGTCCGGCGACCTGTCGCGATTCTCTGCGGTCTTTTCGGAGCCACTGGGCAACATCGACGGGCTGGTGCGCTTCTCTCGGGAAGGATGGACCGCCGCCAAGGACGGGAACCGGCTGATCTGCCAAGGTAAGAGCCGACGTGCGGGAAACGTAGTCGTCACGCTGGACGCGGGGCTATCCAGTGCCAACGGACAGAAACTGTCCAAGACCACCGTCTTCACGCGGCGCATCGGCGACCGGTCGCCGCAGGTGCGCTTCCTGCGTTCCGGAGCCATCCTGCCCACCTCGGCCATGGACCGGCTCCCGTTCGAAACCATGAACCTCTCGCGGGTGGAGGTCAAGGTCACGCGGGTGTCCGCCGCCAACATCCCCGAGTTCCTGGCCGACGGCAAGCTGGACCAGGAAAGCTCCCGGTTGACCCGCCTGGGGACCGTGGTCCACGACCGTGTGCTGCACGTGGGAGCCAAGGCCGACGAACCGTGGAGTGGAGGACTCGACCTGCGGCCAGTATTGAACAACGCCGGTGCCGGGCTCTTCGTGATTCAGCTGCGCAAGGTCCGCTCCGGCAACCTATTCGCCTGCGCCGAAGGCAAGGTAGAGAACGGCAGGAAGCCCTCGACTCCCCAGGACGATGCGGGAGGGGACGGCGAAGGTGAGGACGGCGAGGAGTCTTCCTCAAGCTGGAAGGACCGCAACGACCCGTGCAAGGCGTCTTTCTGGAACGACTGGTACGGGCAGACGGCGCAGGTCAATGTGCTGGTGTCGGACCTGGGCCTGATGGCCTTCCAGGACGCCCAGGGGTATGTGAGCGTGACCGCCACCAACCTAATCAAGGCAGCTCCTTGGGAGGGCGTGGAGATCGAACTCCTGGACCCGGCCGACCGCGTGCTGGCCAAGTCCAAGAGCGATGCGCAGGGCTTTGTGACGCTCAAGGGCGGCAGCCGCGCCGCCCTGGTGCGCGCCCACGTCGTGGACAAGGGATACACCCACCAGGGCTACCTGCGCCTGCGCGGCGAGGAGTCGCGTAACGTCTCGCGCTTCGACGTGGAAGGGGATGCCGGTGCCGACGGCCTCAAGGCATTCCTCTACACCGAGCGCGGCGTGTACCGTCCCGGCGACAGCATCTTCGTGGGCTGCCTGCTGCGCGGCGAGGACAACCAGCTCGTGGAAAAACTTCCCATGCGTTTCTCACTCAAGGATCCGCAAGGACGCATCGTCGCCTCGCAGGTGCTGCGCGCCGCACCCGACGGCTACTTCGGATGGCGCACCGCCACGCGCCCGGAGGACCCGACCGGACGGTGGCAGGTGGTCTCGGAGGCAGGACCGGTCACCAGCGTGAAATCGATCATGGTGGAAGCCATCCGCCCCAACCGGCTCAAAATCGAGAACGACGCCGAGGGACGCGTGTTCGGAAAGGGCGCCGGCACCAGAGTCCAGCTCTCGGCCCGCTGGCTCTCGGGCGGCAGTGCGGCAAGCCTGGCCTGCAAGGTGAGCACCGTCCTCTCCCCTCGCCCGCTGACGGTCAAGGGCATGGCCGACTTTTCCTTCACCGACCCGACCGCCAGGCTCCCCGAGGCCATCCCCGAGAAGTCCCTGTTCGAAGGACGACTGGATGCGGGCGGCAAGGCCTCCTTCTCACTGAACGGACTGGAGAAGGGCGACTACACTGGCCTCATGAACGCCGTCATCACCTCCCGGGTGTTCGAGGAAGGCGGGCAGGCAAGCACGGACGCGTGCGGAGCGATCGTCTCCCCGTTCTCCCACTACGCCGGGTTGCACGTGCAGGGGGCCGACCGCTGGGGTTGGGTCCCGTCGGGGACGCCGCTGCGGATCGAGCTAGCCAGCGTCACCCCGGCCGGGGTCGCCGTGAAGGGGCGGGCCGTGGACGTGGAGATCTGGTCGCGACGCGACTGGTGGTGGTGGGAAAGCGGCGAGCACCAGACCAGCTTCACGACGCGCGAGGGGGTCACCAAGGTGGCCACGCTGCACGGGACCAGTTCGGGAAGCGTCGCCTTCACACCGGAAGCGGGAGGCACGCTGCTGGTGCTGGTGCGCGACAAGCAAAGCGGGCACGTGGCCGGCAAGTTCCTGGAGGTCTGGGGCAGCGGAGACGACGGCGAGGGTTCGGAAGGCAAGGCCCCGTCGCTGCTGCCGCTCACTCCGGTCGCCGACAGCGTGAACGTGGGACAGAAATTGTCCGTTCGGTTCCCGGGCGCCCCGCAAGGCAAGGCATTGGTGCAGGTCCTGCGCGGTCGACGCATCCTTTCGCAAGAGTGGATGTCCCTGCACGAGGGACAGATGGAGTGGAGCACCCAGGCCACGGCGGCGATGAGCCCGGGCGTGTACGTGCAAGTGAACTTGATCCAGCCCTATCCGCCCGCCAATGAACGTCCCTTGCGGGTGTGGGGTGTGGTGCCCGTGGCCGTGATCGACCCGACCACCCGCCTGAAGCTTGAGATCCAGGCGCCCGCCGAACTGCGCCCCAATACCAAGGCAACCATCACCCTGAAGAACCTTTCCGGCCGCAAGGGTCGCGTGGTGGTGGCCGTGGTGGACGAAGGGCTGTTGGACCTGACCCGCTTCAAGACTCCCGATCCATGGAAGGGACTCCATGCCAAGGAGGCCCTTTCCATCCGGTCCTGGGACCTCTTCGACGAGGTGTTCGGGGCCTTCTCGGGGAAGTTGGACGGGATCCTGGCCGTCGGCGGCGACGAGAACCGCATCAAGAACCCCGGGGCGCGCAAGAACGACGAGTTCCCGCCCATGGTGTGGGTTTCTAGTCCCATGGACCTTCCCGCTGGAAACACCACAGTGTCCTTCCCCATCCCCCAGTACACGGGTTCGGTGCGTGTGATGGCCATCGCCTCCAGCGGCGAGGCCAGCGGATCGACCCAGGCCGCCGTGCCGGTGCGTGCCCCCGTCATGGTACTGCCCAGCGCACCGCGCGCGATGTCGCCGGGCGACCGCGCCACAGTGCCGGTGACGGTGTTCTCCAGCAAGCCTGGCGCCGTGCAAGTGAGCCTCAAGACTTCGGGCGCCCTGAAGGGCACGGGAATCCTGACAAAAACTGTCGAATTCCCGGCGGCCGGCAGCCAGGTGGCCGCCTTCGAGATCGCCGCCTCGGCGGTGCTGGGAACGGCCACGCTGACGGTCGAGGCCACGGCGGCGCACGGACAGGCCGAGCAGAAGGTCCCGGTCCTGGTCCGGATGCCGGGCGATGCACACGGGCGCAGCGAGATGGGCCTGGCGGGCACCACTGCCTGGACCCACGACCTCAAGCCCCTGTTCCTGCCGGGAACGGCCTCCGATCGGCTCGAGATCTCGAGCCTGGGTGCAGTGGGCATCGAAGGACGCATCGACGAGCTGCTGGAATACCCCCACGGCTGCGTGGAACAGACCACGTCAGCAGCCTTCCCCCAGCTGTTCCTGAATGACCTGCTGCCCGATGCCGATGCCGTGCGTCTCAAGGCCGCCGAGAACAACGTGAAGGCCGCCATCGAGCGGCTGCGCCGTTTCCAGACGCCTTCGGGCGCACTCTCCTTGTGGCCGGGCGAGTCCCAAGGCTACGAATGGGGAACGCTCTGGGCGGCACGGTTCCTGGCCCTGGCGCGGGCGCGGGGCTACGAGGTGCCGTCCTCCCAGTGGGACCCGCTCTTCCGCCACCTGGCGCAGGCCGCCAAGGGCTGGAATCCCAACGTCTACACCACGCGCTGGGACACCCTCACCCAGGTCCAGCGACTGGATGTGCTGGCCCAGACCGGGAAGCCGGAGCTGGCGGAGATGAACCGCTTGCGGGAAGCCAAGCTCCCCTCCCTTTCCCGCTGGATCTTGGCGGCGGCCTATGCCACCTCCGGCCAGAAGGACGTGGCGGGCAACCTCACCAAGGGCCTGGACATCTCGCCCCTTTCGGGAGGGCGCATGCTGGGCGAGGTGCTGGGATCGCCGATCCGCGACCGGGCCCTGATCCTGGAAGCCATGGTGCGCACGGGCAACACGGCGCTTGCGCCGCAGCTGTTCCAGGACCTGCGCAGGCAGCTAGCCTCGGGCGGCTGGTGGTCCACCCAGGAGACCGGCACGAGCCTGTGGGCCTTTGCCGGATGGCTGGGGAAGCTCCCCAAGGGAACCGAGGCCAGCGTGGAATGGCGCCTGGCAGGAGGCGCCTGGAATCGCTTGAGCACCCGCAAGGGGCGAGCAAGTGCCGCGCTTCCCGACCGTGCCTCAGGACTTCTGGAAGTCCGCTCCCCCAACGGAAAGCCCGTGGAAGTCCTGCTGCGCCGACACGGCGTGGTGCCTCCCGGCAGCGAACCGGCCAACCGCCCGGCCAACCTGGAGATCTCGCGCACGTGGAGGACCTCGGCCGGAGCCCCGGTGGACCCGGACCGCGTGCCCCAAGGGACCGAACTGGTGTGCGAGACCACGGTGCGCAACAAGGCCACCCAGACACTTTCGAACCTGGCCCTCTCGCAGATCTGGCCCGGCGGCATGGAGATCCGCAACGACCGGCTCGAGAACGCCAGCGCCCAGCAAACGCCGTCCAGCGGGAGCTTCGAGCGGATCGAGTTCCGCGACGACCGCACCGTCCACTACTTCTCGCTGGCGCCCAACGAATCCCGCAAGGTGGTCGTGCGCCTGAGGGCGGCCTGGGCCGGGAGCTTCGCACGCCCCGCCGCTGTGGTGGAAGCGCTCTACGATGCCCAGTTTTCTGCCTGGGCCCGCGGCGGCACGACTCTGATCGCAGCGCCTTGATTTGTTGAATCCCCGGCACACCGGGGATTTACCTTTGGCCGACTATGTTCGAGTCCCTGGAAAGACGCCTCGAAGGCGTCATGAAAAAGCTGCGCGGCGAAGCGCGGCTCACTGAAGAAAACGTCACCGAAGCGTTGCGCGATGTCCGTCGCGCCTTGCTGGAGGCCGACGTTGAACTCGATGTCACGCGCGAGTTCATCGCCAAGATCAAGGAGCAGGCCCTCGGCGCCGAAGTGACGATTTCTGTCACCGCCGGCCAGCACATGGTCAAGCTCCTGAACGACGCCTTGATCGAGGCCCTGGGCGGTGCGCCCAAGGAACCGGTCTACGGAGGAACGCCTTCGCAGATCCTGCTGTGCGGGCTCCAGGGTTCGGGCAAGACCACCACTGCCGCCAAGCTCGCGCTCCACCTGCGCGACAAGAAGGGCCGCAAGCCCTTGCTTGCCGCTTGCGACATCTATCGCCCCGCCGCTATTGAACAGCTCAAGGTGCTGGGCGAGAAGATGGGCATCCCCGTCCACTTCGAGGAGCCGCGCGACCCGGTGGGCATCGCCCGTCGCGCCCGCCAGAAGGCCCGCGACCTGGGCTGCGACGTGGTGATCTACGACACCGCCGGCCGCCTCCAGATCGACGAGGCGCTGATGGAGGAGCTGGGGCAGATCAAGAAGGAGCTGTCCCCGGACCACGTCTACTTCGTGGCCGACGCCATGACCGGCCAGGAAGCCGTGCGCGTGGCCAAGACCTTCCACGAGCGCCTGAACGTGACCGGCGTGATCCTCACCAAGACCGACGGCGACGCCCGCGGCGGTGCGGCCCTGTCGCTGGCCCGCGCCACCGGCACCCGCGTGGCCTACGCCGGCACGGGCGAAGGCGTCACCGCGTTCGAGCTCTTCGACCCCGAGCGCATGGCCGGGCGCATCCTGGGCATGGGCGACATCGTGGGCCTGGTGGAACGCGCCCAGGACACCTTGGACAAGGAAGAGGTCGAGCGCCTTTCCAAGAAGATGATGAAGAACTCGTTCGATCTGGACGACATGCTCGCCCAGATCCGACAGGTCAAGAAGATGGGCTCCATCGCCGACATCCTGGGCATGATGCCCGGCGGTGCCGCGATGAAGGAAGCCGCCTCGAAGGTAGACCCGAAGCAGATGCTCCACGTGGAGGCCATCCTGTCTTCCATGACCAAGAAGGAGCGGGCCGCCCCGAAGATCATCAACGGACAGCGTCGCGCCCGCATCGCCAAGGGCTCGGGCACGTCGCTCCAGGAAGTGAACCAGGTCCTGAGGCAGTACGAGCAGATGAAGACCCTGATGAGCCAGATCGGCAAGATGGGCGGCAAGATGGGTGCGCTTCGCAAGATGGGCGGCGGCAAGCTTCCCCCTTCGATGAAGCTCCCCGGCATGGGCGGATTCTAGTCCTTATTTGACAATTTCTGTCAAGAAGGCCTCGCCGATCGGCGGGGCCTTCTTCGTTTCCTCCGATAAGCCGAGCGAAGATTCTATTTTTGAGCGACTGTCGTTCAACACCGATCAATGGAGAGCAAAGATGGCCACGCCCGAATTCGTCTACCAGGATCCGTTCCCCGTTGGGGAGGACACCACCAAGTACCGCCTGCTGACCAAGGAAGGCGTGTCGGTCTCGGAGTTCGACGGCAAGCCCATCCTCAAGGTGACCCCGGAGACGTTGGAACTCGTGGCCCGCACCTGCACCCGCGAGATCGGCTTCTTCCTGCGCGCCGAGCACAACGAGTCGGTGGCCAAGATCCTCACCGACAAGGACGCTTCCCCCAACGACAAGGGCGTGGCGCTTGCGATGCTGCGCAATGCCCAGGTCGCTGCCGAAGGCAAGCTCCCCGTCTGCCAGGACACCGGCACCGCCATCGTGATGGGCAAGAAGGGCCAACAGGTCTGGACCGGCGTAAGCGACGAGGAATGGCTCTCCAAGGGCGTCTACGGCACCTACACGCAGGAGAACCTGCGCTATTCCCAGACGGTGGCGCTGGACATGTACAAGGAGATCAACACCGGCACGAACCTGCCGGCCCAGATCGACCTCTACGCCACCGAGGGCATGTATTACAAGTTCCTGTTCATGGCCAAGGGCGGCGGCTCGGCCAACAAGTCCTACCTGTTCCAGGAGACCAAGGCGCTCCTCAATCCGACCAGCCTCAAGAAGTTCCTGGTCGAGAAGATGAAGACCCTGGGCACGGCGGCTTGCCCCCCGTACCACATCGCCTTCGTGATCGGCGGAACCAGCGCCGAGACCTGCCTCAAGACGGTGAAGCTCGCCAGTGCCAAGTACCTCGACGAGCTGCCGACCACCGGCAACGAGCACGGCCGCGCCTTCCGCGACCTGGAGCTTGAGAAGGAAATCCTCGAAGAGGCTTACAAGCTCGGGATCGGTGCCCAGTTCGGCGGCAAGTACTTCGCCCACGACATCCGCATCGTGCGCCTGCCGCGCCACGGCGCCTCCTGCCCGGTGGGCATGGGCGTGTCGTGCTCAGCCGACCGCAACATGAAGGCCAAGATCACCAAAGAAGGCGTGTTCATCGAGGAGCTCGACCACAACCCCGGCCGCCTCCTGCCGGACATGGGTGGCAAGAAGCACAAGCACGGCGTCGAGATCGACCTCGACCGTCCGATGCCCGAGATCCTGGCTGAGCTCTCCAAGCACCCGGTTTCGACCCCGCTTCTCCTCAAGGGCACCATCGTGGTGGGCCGCGACATCGCCCACGCCAAGTTCAAGGAGATCCTGGATTCCGGCAAGCCCCTGCCCGAGTACCTGAAGAAGCACCCGATCTACTACGCCGGTCCGGCCAAGACCCCGGTGGGCAAGCCCTCGGGCTCGTTCGGTCCCACCACCGCCGGCCGCATGGACTCCTACGTGGACCTGTTCCAGGAGAACGGCGGCTCGATGGTGATGATCGCCAAGGGCAACCGTTCCCAGCAGGTGACCGACGCCTGCAAGAAGCACGGCGGC
>Ga0302273_1000079_pt1 | contig 50502 bp, 41 predicted proteins | sample III_Bog_N1_3_FD_198774 | JGI IMG/M metagenome (GOLD analysis project Ga0302273, IMG submission 198774) | Peat permafrost microbial communities from Stordalen Mire near Abisko, Sweden - III_Bog_N1_3 | ecosystem: Environmental > Terrestrial > Soil > Wetlands > Peat | place: Sweden: Abisko... | reverse complement strand
ACCGTAGCCAGGGAAACCACCTTGTAGCCCTCATTCCGAAGCTTTTGACCGCCCGCCTGAAAGCCCTTCTCGATGCACACACCGATGCCCGACACAAAGGCTCCCGCCTGCCTCACAATTTCAGCAAGCCCTTCGGCGGCTTCACCGTTGGCTAGAAAATCATCAATAATCAGTACATGCGAGCCCGAGGGCAGGTAATTTTTCGCAATGCGGATATAATTCTCGGTCTTGTGGGTAAAACTGTACACCTTCGCCTCATACACATCGTTGTTCATGGTGCTGGTGTTCTTGCTCTTTTTGGCAAAGATCACAGGCAGGTTACCAAACGCCTGCGCCGTAGTGATTGCGGCGGCGATACCGCTCGCCTCGATGGTCAGGATCATATCCACCGGTTCGCTCTGAAACGCCTCGTAAAAAGCCTGTCCGATGTTTGCGAGCAGGGCGATATCCAGACGATGGTTTAAAAACATATCCACCTTAACAATATCGTGCCCGATGCCGAAGCCCTGCTTGAGAATCGCGTCGCGAAGCTCCTTCATATGCTTCCTCCTATGTTCAATTAACACATAGGATAACAAATAACCGCGCGTTTGGCAATAGACAATCAGGAATGTTCGGACTGGTGCGAAGAAAACCTTATTTTCCGGTTACAGCAACCGGCCAAAAATCCTGTGCTGTTGACTTGTAGGCTTGCATAGGTATTCCAATGGACTGCCACGCTATAAAGGCACTCTTCAACTTGCCCTGATGTGCACCCAGCATCAGTCTGTGCATTCTTCCATCTGTTATCATTAAACATCCTGTCACAAAGAAAGCCAGAATTTTTACTTCTTCTTTGTTTGCATCGCAATGAATCCGACAGCGAGTGTATCAACGCATGAATATTCCCGTTATGTTACGATAAGATCACAAATTTCTTAATTCCTGCACGCATCCTTCACCTGCTTTCCACATAGGGGCGTTATTCTTACCTCATTCCCAGGATGAATAGGAGGAACCCATTATGAAACGCGGATTATCAATTCTGATAGCGGTAACAATGCTCCTGCTGCTAGCAGGTATTTCTCTGGCTGAAACCAGCACCACGACCGACGCGACTGCTTCCGCAACCCAGTCGCCTTCCAACGGCAATCCCCCCTCCGGCAATCCAGGCCTCATGGGCAAAATCACCGCTATTGGTGATCATACCATTACCATCTCTGTAGGTGGCAACATGCAGCCTCCGCAGGGAAACGGGAATAGCCAACAGGCTGGCAATGGTCAGCAAGGCGGCAACGGTCAACAGGGTGGTACCCCTCCTCAGGGTGGCAACAACCAACAGGGTGGCAACAACCAGCAGGGCGGTACTCCTCCTCAAGGTGGCAACAACCAGCAGGGGGGTCAGCCCAGCGGTACGCCTCCTCAGGGCGGAACTGATCAGAACGGTCAAACCACAGGAACCGAAACAAGCTTAACCATCACGGTGACCAATGCCACCACCTATACTTTGCGCACGAATAACACGGCAATCACCTTCGCCGACCTGACCGTAGGCATGTTCGTGAACGTTACCGCTACCGGCGATGCAACCACAGGCTACACCGCTACAGCAATTGAAGCCGATGCAGCTCAACCCACTGAAAGTGCTGCTCCCGCCACAACCACCACTTCCGGTACCTGATTTTTCTAGGAATGTAGTGACGGGATCTACCTGAGCGTGACCCCATCACAACCATACGTATCCACCGCCGTGGTACGAAATCGCCATTGATCCCCTAAGCAGGGGTCGTGTGCCTCCGCCAACGCCATTCATGCGTGCACGGAAAGCACACGACCCTTTGCTGTTGGGAATTTCTATGTGTTTTTATGCAACGATCCCCGCATCTGGCACTGCAGGTTGAGGGTATCGATTCATAGCCTGCTTGCACTAACCCAGGGCAACCTATGCCTGACTGCGTGCAAATTCAGAAGCATAGTCATGATATACATACAAGCGGCGCAGGGAAGCCTCCCTGCGCCGCTATGATTGTGTTAATCGCGTTCCTACGCTTCGACCGCTGCTCCGATGGTTGGCGTTTTGGGTACCATCGCGCTCTCGGGCTTGGGGACATGATACTCCACGCCGTCATTATAAAACACCTGTTCCGGCGGGGCGTCCAAAAGCTCAGGATTCTTCAGGCAACGTTTCATCCATGTGAAAAGCTTCGCATATACCGCGCCACCGCATACCCGCTCATCCACCGTGATGCCGATAGGCAGCGTGCACCAGCGCTTGGGGTTACCCTTCGCGTCCACCGTGTAGCCGCGCTCCGGCGTGCCAATACCAAAGAACATGCTGGTGTTGCCGAAATTATAGATGTGATGATATACGCTGTGTAAGCCGATCGAAGCATTGTTGGTAATGAACATGCTGGTGTGGAAAGGCAGTTCATCAATCACCGCGCGAGGCAGCAATCCGTAGCGATCCAGCCCGCGAATGATCCAGGAGATCAATGATGTGAAACCGGGAATTGCCAGCGCAAAAGATGCCAGTTTAATCGCAAAGCTGGGATTTTCCGGCGCACGGTTGGCGTCAATCTTGGTCGTTAGTCGTGCGGCAACATCGTAAATGGTATCGCTGGGGTCAAACTTCACCTTGATCACGTTTTCCTTGATGCTGCCGTCCGGAGTATTCATCAGGATCGTCATGGCGCAGGTGAGTTCGTTGCGGTTGAAGAATTGCTTGTTCATGATGAAGCGGTTGACTTCCGGCACCTGCGAAATCGCACGCACATAGCAGGCGATCACGACTTCCAAAAAAGTGATTTTCACGCCCTCATTGCGGCTTTTATCGGCAATGTAGCGCATCAACGTATCGTACTCCACATCATGGTGGAGAAACACCATGGCATCACAGCGCATTGGCATCAGATATGGCGTCGCCTGGATAATCGGGTCCATGTGTTTAGCGCGGCGGCCTTCAGCGCGAAATCCGAACATAGGTGTATCCATCCTTTCGTCCCGGCTATGCCGGAATATCAGCCCAACGCGCGATGGATAGGCGAAAAAGTCCAATATGTAATAATCGTTCGCACGCAAGGTCAGTTTATTGTATCCTGTCACGGTGAAAACGTCAAGCCAAACAGGGCTTGCGTCCGCATAGCCATAAAGAGGAAGGGCATGCCCTAGGCGGCCATATTTCCAAAGAAACGTCTACCCATTGTGAAACAACGGATCGTCATGCGCCAACCTGAGCGGTCAATCGCTCACAACAGGCATGAAGCCACGTTAACGTTTGCTGCACAGTGTAGCTTTCGTATACATCAAAAGGGATCGCATGTCGGATGCAAAGGAGCGCTAACTTAACCGACTTCACACAATTGCCATCGCAGCCGAATCCCTGTTGATGTTCTCTCTATGATTTACGCGCTTCGCCAGATACTCACGCACAGCCAACGGTTACTCAATTTTCGCTGTAAAGGCGAGCAGGCTGACATTGGGGGTGTTGAAAAGCCTCCCCGGCATGGGATAAAAATCACTTGCGCCGATGCCGCCGCTGATATACTGGCTGATGCTGTTAATGCGCTGCATGCCCACAACTCCAGAATCGCCCACAAACCAGCCCTTTTCCGGCACATAGATCGGACCGAGGCTGCCAAGCCGCCATTGCCCACCGCAATAGTGACCCGCCAATACGAGCGTCAGGCGACGAAAGCTGAAGATGGCTCCTTCATCAGCCCAATCAATCATCTCACGCACATAGTCTGCCTGAAGGGGCACATGGGTAACGCCAATTTGCAGATCATCCTTGGTCATGGCTTTAATAGCGGCTGCGCTGGCTGTAATGGCATCCAGCCGGTAACAAAGCGCCCGATAGGTAGCACCGCCTTCTCCCTCATACTGCTGACCCACAGCCTCCATATCCTGCTTCTGACGGGTCAAGCTTTCCTGCATGCCGGGGATATCCACACTGTACAGGTACTCGGGTATAAACCATACGGTCACCTTGCCCACGGCCTGGCTCACAGGGCGGTCGAGGTAGATTGCACCTGCTTCCTGCGCAGCGCGCACCCAGTCAGCTAGAACATCCGGATTGCCATGCAGTGTGGAAATCACGGGCGTGGGGTCGTCATCACCGGCGATCACATATACGGGAACATCCGCCTTGATTTGTTTGAGCGTTTTAATTAAAGACACAAGCGGGGTATAATCGCCCCCTTTGCCTACCATGTCACCCGTCAGGGTTACCGCCGAAAAGCCCTTGCCGTAGAGCAGCGTTCTCCATTTGTCCGCGTCGAGCCCCCGCTCGTCACCATGCAGATCCGATATATGTAAAACGGTGAAGTTTTCAAACTTCTTATCCAGTGACATTACACGCACTTTTTCGCTGACCAGATCCATTTTCTGGTTCATGGCCGCATTGCTTAAAACGCTAAGCACCACAATAGCGAAGGCCACCGCCAATAGAAGAATCAGACACCCCGGACCCTTGTGTTTCTGCTTTTCCGGTGTAAAGATGTAGTAGCTCTTTTTTCGTCCCATATTCCAACCCCCAACATGTTGTAGTACCATTATAGCGTCCCCACAGCCTGTGACCGTTACACCTTTCTAATCTTTGTGTTACATTTCCGTGTTTACTGCTAATCCCGCAGGGTATGTGCTTCACATCCCCCCGATGATCTGGACAGACACAGCCAGTTATGGTATAAAGGAATAACAGCAAAAACATCGTCCCCCCCTGCATATGGCTTTGCTGTTATATTTCAGAACTCATTCCGATCAAACCGTCACCTTCTTTCCCTGCGGGCAGGCGCTGCAACCGTTTATACCGTTTTACCGTATCATTTGGCATTATCCTGCGGCGCAGGTCTACAGCGCTGCACTCCAACCAGAATGGGAGTCGAAACATGCAATTGAAAAAATCGTACCGCTTTCTTCGCGGACTCATACGGCTATGTACCTATCATATGCGGGTCGAGTGGACTGTTCCTTTCACAGGTGAGCCATCCGTGTTCATCTGTAATCACGCCGGGGCACTTGGCCCCATCGATGTGTGCGCCAAGTTTCCGCTGGCGGATTCCATCCATCCATGGATGAACGCGCAGGTGCTCAGCGCTCGAGAGGTTCCCGCCTATGTACGGCAGGATTACTGGTGGAAGCCCGGCTCCAGGCTCGCTCCTTTATGCAACATAACACTGCCTTACATCGCCGCGGCGATTTTGCCACCGATCCTGCGCACCGCACCCGCTGTGCCGGTGTACCATGACATCCGTGTGATGAAAACTTTCCGCGAAAGCTTGAAGTTGCTCTCCGCCGGGGAGCATCTGGTCATTTTCCCTGAACAGCCTTCCGGTTTTCAAGCGCATGCCAGCGAGCTGAATCGTGGCTTTCTACAAATCGCACCTGCCTATGCGCGGGCAACAGGCAAAGCGCTCCCGTTCTGGCCGGTATGCATCGATTACAAGAAGCGGGTGTTCCGCGTTGCCGCACCGATCTACTACGACGCCACCCGTAAGTTGGACGAGCAGATGGATGAGTTGCTCGCAGGTCTCAAACACGGTATTCAACTGCCTGTTCTCCCAACGGATTATTCATCCAAAGGTAAACCATGCGATGCTGCGATTGCCGCTGTCCCTGCTATTCTGGAAGACGTTATCATTGACGCGGAGGAACTGGACGCTGCCCTTCCAGTACACGCTGGCATGGAATAATCGATCGTCCCAGCATAGATGGCTCGGCTCCTGCGGTAGCTGAATACAGCCGTCTCCCAACGGGCAAAGAAGTTCATCTCTATTGTACGCCCTCCCCTGCGGATTTGCTCCCGCCTGGGAGGTTTTTGTTTGTAACAATCAAAAGCGTATTCATCATATGTTGCAATCAGGGTGATCCCTGAAGTTTTCCAACAGTGATCGAAAAACCCGATCAGGTTCATCGGGGCACAGGGCATAGCCTTGCCCGCACTCGCAAAGCCTTCTCCCTGTGAGCGACTCCCCCCTTCGCCCCGTCAACAAGCCTATTCAACCTTTTTGTTTTCGGTTTCACCGAAGAGGCCGCAGGTCGTGCACATTCATCTGATGCCCAAAGCGACCATGCTTCCCTTTCGTGCTTTGTGAGCATTTGTGGTTGCGCTTCTGAAAAGCAATTTTTTCCCTTCCCTTTCAGGAGAAGCAAGCCAAAAGCATACTGAGGGTATCCGGAATGCCCCTTGCCGCCCCGATGCGCGATGTGGTAGAATGAATTGTTTGTAAACATTCCCGCACAGGTGCAAAAGGAGCGAGCAATCATTGCAGCAGCAAAAAAACGAGCAAACGTGGGCCAGTTCCCGGCGCGTCATGCTGGTGATGATGTCGCTGAGCACGCTCTATAACTATTTGTACTCCATGACGGTCAGCAGCACCTACGGCCTGTTGCCGATTTTAGGCGGCGCATTATATCTGAGCGGCGCAGTCGCCTCCACCTACGCGCAAACATTTCTGGGTGATAATCGCAAGTACTTGAACCGTCGTATGCGGATCGCCGGCACGCTGATTTTGGTGCTGATGCTGTTGTTCTCGCTGGCGCTATTTTCTATTTATCCCATCTTCAGCAGACCCCCGACAATATGGGCTTTGTTTACCGTGGTTCTGGCGTTGACAATGCGTTCCATTATCGGGCGGCGGCTGGTGGGCAATGTGATGCGCGGGCGCATTGGTAGAACCGCTTTTCTCTGGTTTTATATCGCTTTGCAGGTTGTTCCGGCGGCAGTGGTGGCACTATTGCTGTTTGCCACCCTGCCCATACTGACAGCGTGGCAAACGTTAGGCGGCTTTGGCCTGAGCGTGTTGCTGGAAAGCTATACCCTGTGGCGTGAGCGCCTCGTAATCGCCATGGAGCGCGAAACCGAAGCGATCGATCAGGCGACCGTCGAGCGCATGGCGGATGAACTGCGCACTGTGCATGCCTACAGCGCATATCAGCGACTGCATATGCTCATCCTCATGGCGTTACAGGTGACGTTGGTTATGGTGTATACATTTTTCGGTGTTGCCACAGGCGAGATTGTCGTATGTCTAGCTCTTACCGTAGGTTGCACCATTGTCATGCGCGAGACGACGGATTTTATACTCGCACACCTAAAGCAACGTCGGCCCGCGATATTGCAACTGCTTCTGATCGGCCTGTTTCTATGGGTGTATGGGCTGGTGCTTTTCTATCGTCAACTATCCAGCGTTCCTAACTTGCTGCTGAGTTACCTGACGCTGGGTTTGTGCTCCAGCGGGCTGTCCATTTCCATCACATGCCTGGCGCGGTTGGAGCGTGAAATGACCGACGTTGCAGAATACAGCCTGCAAAACCATATGAGCGGATATGATCGCATCCGTTCTGTTCATACGGAATTGGCGATCCTGCTGGGGCAGTTGGTAGCGCTGTTGCTTCTGGCCTTCTTGTGCATGCCTGCGGGTATAGATTGGTTGAATCTGGATCTGTCTGCACTCCTCAGCAGTTTCCGCCCGGTGATGGTAGTGCCGCCGTTGCTTCTGCTGGCTGGCGCTATTGTGAGTGTGCTGCACTTTCCCATGAATAACCGGCACTTTGAAAAGCTCAGGCGTTTCCTGACTCTGAGTGATCAGGATAATCCGTCGCTGAAAAAACAGTTGGACGAGGTCGTCGTCGCGAAACACAAAAACCGCTTTGGTGTCAAACTGATCGTGCTGCTATTGCGCCCATTGTACTACCATAAGGTGCTCTCGCGTGAAAATGCCACAATCTACGAGGATGGTTCCATGGTATTGGTTTGCAATCATGGTGAGCTGTATGGCCCCATTGTCACCAATCTTTATGTGCCGATCAGTTTTCGCCCCTGGGCCATCAGCAATATGATGGAAAAAGACGTGATTGTCCGCTACCTGTACGAAAACACATTCGTGCGCCAGAAGTGGCTGCCAAATTTCCTTAAAATGCCGCTTACCCGTCTCCTTTGCCCGCTTTGCCTTTGGGTGTTCAACAGTCTGGAGGCCATCCCCGTGTACCGCCATAATCCGCGCGCGCTTATCAAGACCTTCCGCCTGACCGTAGAGGCAATGCAGGCAGGCGACAATATTCTTGTCTTCCCTGAACGGGGCGAGGCGGAGGAACCAGGTCAGAAGGGCTATGTGGCCGAAGGCGTTGGCGACCTGTATACCGGCTTTGCGATGATCGGCCCCAGCTACTACGCAAAAACCCATAAACTCGCTGTGTTTTTACCCTTGTATGCCAGCAAGCATCTGCGCACCATCACCATCGGTCAGGGAATTGTCTATAACCCCGACGCTCCTGCCACCGATGAAAAGCTACGCATCGTACATACGCTTCAAAACAGCATGGATGAAATGTATCAGGCGGAGCTTATGGAAATTGCCCGCCGCAAAGTCAACCGCCGTGAGCATTTACGTCATCACCGCAACCGCCTGCGCCGCGAAGAGCGCGAAGAACTGGAAAGCCTCGAGCGGGAGGAACGGGAATCACAAGCTGACCGTCAGAACGTCAGACCAGAAGCTTAACCATGCATTTAATGATGTACTACACGTATGGAATACAAGGCCGTTTTTATGTCCAGACGGCAGATCACAAGCCTAACCAACGACGATTTTCGCTTGAATCTTCGCTGATCAGTCCTGATTTCGCCCTTGCTATTTTCACTTTTATCAAAACGTTGGTAGTTTTTGAAGCCCGAATACCACTTATATATCATGACATTTTTAGCATGATCTCCCGATTGATATTCTATCAACTCCATTCTTTACGCTACGTCTTTGAGCATTTCACAGTCGGGAAGGCTTTGATGCCTGACCCAAGATGCTCTAGCCTCATTGTGTCATGATCACCGTGTTGCTTTACCCACCCTATCATGTACAAACGTTTCAGTTTTCCCCTTGCCTCCCGCTCAGCTACAGCTTCTGGTTGCCTCCGCTTGCAGTGACTGCCGGAAAACATGATTTTTCCTTCCGCCCCTTTACAATTTCTGTGGCAAACGATATAATACTTGTATATCCGCATTGACGGGTATGCAGTGCGATGATGGGGACGGACGCGATATCGTCAGCCAAAGCGAACCCGGGGCGGTGCGAGCCGGGCGGCAGAGATACGTGGTCAAATCACCCCGGAGCGAAATACCTGACGGCAGATGTCATAGGGTGTTGCGGGCGCTCCCGATACAGGGCACACAAGAGGACAGGGCTTTCTTGAAAGCCTTCGTCAAAATGGGTGGTACCGCGGAAAGATAGCTTCCGTCCCGTTTGGGGCGGTTTTTTTCTGCCCTGAAAACATGGAATGGCTTGGAGGGAATGGCATGTATCAAAAGGTTTCAACAGACATGGACTTTGTAAGCCGCGAAAAAAAGGTGCTTGAGTTCTGGAAACGGGAGGGTATCATCGAAAAATCCTTCCACAACAACGAAGGGAACGAGCGCTTCACGTTCTTTGACGGCCCGCCTACGGCCAACGGTCGACCGCACATCGGCCATATCGAAACCCGCGCTATCAAAGATCTGATTCCGCGCTTCCATGCCATGAAGGGGCAGGATGTGCTTCGCAAAGCCGGTTGGGATACCCATGGCTTGCCGGTGGAGCTGGAAGTGGAAAAGCTCCTGCATTTGGATGGCAAGCCTGCCATCGAGCAGTACGGCATTGAGCCCTTCATTAAAAAGTGCAAGGAAAGCGTATGGAAGTACCAGCACGAGTGGGAGGATATGTCCGACCGCGTAGCCTTCTGGGCGGATATGAAAGATCCATACGTGACCTACCATGACAATTATATCGAGTCCGAATGGTGGAGCCTGAAAGAAATTTGGAAAAAAGGCTTGCTATACAAGGGCTTTAAGGTTGTGCCCTACTGCCCGCGCTGTGGTACCGCACTCAGCAGCCACGAGGTGGCGCAGGGCTACAAAGAGGTCAGCGATACCTCCGCGTTTGTGCGTTTTCAGGTGAAAGCCCGCGAGCATGCCTATATCCTCGCATGGACGACCACACCATGGACGCTGCCCAGCAACGTCGCCCTTTGCGTAAACGCCCGTGAAAGGTATGCCGAGTTTGTGCTGGAGGGCGAGACCTATTTCCTTGCCGAAGCGCTCATCCATACTGTGTTTGGCGAAAAATCGCACGAAGGCATGGTGGTGAAAACCATGCCCGGCAGCGAGCTGTGCGGTATGGAGTATGAACAGCTCTACCGCTTCGACGGCGTCAAGTATCCCCGTGAAAAGGGATGGTATGTGGTCAGCGACGATTATGTTACCCTTACGGACGGCACCGGCATCGTGCATATCGCTCCCGCCTTTGGTGAGGATGATGCGCGCGTGGGTCGCGACAATAAACTGCCCTTTGTGCAACTGGTGGATACGCAGGGTAAGTTCGTTGAAGGCACACCGTGGATGGGTGAACCCACCAAGGAAGTCAACGAAAAGGTGCTCGCAGATTTAAAAGCGCGCGGCCTGCTGTTCGCCGCCGTGCCCTTTACGCATAACTATCCCTTCTGCTGGCGGTGTGACACGGCACTGCTCTATTATGCGCGTTCCACATGGTTTATCCGTATGACGGCGTTGCATGATCAGCTGATGGCCAACAACCGCACCGTAAACTGGATGCCCGATAACATCAAGGAAGGCCGCTTCGGCAATTTTCTGGATAATGTGGTGGACTGGGGTCTTTCCCGCGAACGCTATTGGGGCACACCCTTACCCATCTGGGTATGCGAAGATGGCCACATGCATGTAATCGGCTCCAAACAGGAGTTGCGTGAGTTGGCTACCGCCCCTGTTGCGGAAGATATTGAGCTGCACCGTCCCTACATCGATGCGGTGGAAATCACCTGCCCCGAGTGTGGCAAACCTATGCACCGCGTGCCAGAGGTGATTGACTGCTGGTACGACAGCGGCAGCATGCCTTTCGCGCAATGGCACTACCCGTTTGAAAACAGGGATACATTTGAAAAGCGCTTCCCCGCCGATTTCATCAGCGAGGCCATTGACCAAACGCGCGGATGGTTTTACACACTGATGGCCATCGGCACAGCCATTTTTGACAGAAGCCCGTTTGAAAACTGTATCGTCATGGGTCATGTGCAGGATGAGTTCGGTCGCAAAATGAGCAAGCATACCGGCAATGTGGTCGACCCGTGGTCGGTGCTGGATAAACAGGGTGCGGATGCCGTTCGCTGGTATTTCTACACCGCCAGTGCGCCGTGGCTCCCAAGCCGTTTCAGCGACAGGTTGGTAAGCGAGGGTCAGCGCAAGTTCATGGCGACGCTGCAAAACACCTATGCCTTCTTCGTGCTGTATGCCAACATTGACAACTTTGACCCCAAGGAGCATGACATCAGCACCGTAAAGCTCACGCTGATGGATAAGTGGATTTTAAGCCGCCTGAATCAGTTGGTAAAACAGGTGGACGATGATCTGACCAACTATCGCATCCCAGAGCCAGCCAACGCCATCACCGCCTTTGTGGATGATCTGAGCAACTGGTATGTGCGCCGGGGCCGTGAACGCTTCTGGGGTAAGGGAATGGACGATACCAAGGAAGCCGCATTTGTAACCCTGTATACCGTGCTCACCACGCTCACGAAGGTGATCGCACCTTTTGTGCCCTTCATGAGTGAAGACATTTACCAAAACCTCGTGCGCACTGTCTACCCCGACGCGCCCGAAAGCGTGCACCTGTGCCTGTTCCCCACGGCGGACGAGCGGCTGATCAATGAAAGCCTGAACCGGCAGATGGATGCGCTGCTCAATGTCGTGAGCCTTGGCCGCGCGTGCCGTAACACAGCCAACCTGAAGGTTCGCCAACCGCTGACAGCTTTGTATGTCAAGGGTACAACCTTCGATTCAGAGTTTATGGAATTGGCATCCGATGAGCTGAATGTAAAAAGCGTTATCTTCACCGACGACGCGCGCGCTTTCACCACCTACACCCTCAAGCCCCAGATGCGCACCCTTGGCCCGAAGTATGGCAAATTGCTGGGTAAAATCGGCGGCTGGCTCAAGGAAGCCGATGGCAATGATGTGGTGGATGCCTTTAACCGTGGCGAGACTGTCACCTTCACGCTTGACGGTACCGAGGTTTCGCTCGCCCAGGAGGATGTGCTTACCGAAGCCATCCACAAGCCCGGCTTTGCCAGCCAGATTGATGGCGACCTGACCGTGGTGCTGGATTGCAACCTGACCCCCGCGCTCATCGCCGAGGGCTACCAGCGTGAAGTGGTCAGCAAGCTGCAAACCATGCGGAAGGACGCGGATTTCGCCGTGACCGATCGCATCTTCGCTACCTACTCCGCTGATCCGGAGCTATCCTCCGCCATCGAAGCAGGCAAACCCTTCATTATGCAAAGCGTTCTCGCGCTTGCCCTTGAAGCCACCGCCCCAACCGAAGACGCCATTACCCAGGAGTGGGAAATCAACGATAAAAACGCTTTGCTGAGCATCAGAAAAGCGTGAGCAGGTGAGAGGGAACGCGCAGGGGCTTCCGCCCCTGCAACCCTGACAAGGGCTATGCCCTTGTCCCATCATTGGCCGTGCTTTGCACGGCCAATTGGGTTAAAGGGAAGATAGGCATGTCGGTTGATGGGCTAGCAATGCAATAACCTATCATCAAAGGGTTCTGAGCGCTGTAAGTCGAATAGTGAAAAGGAAATCAGCAGCAGATTCCGCTCTGCCTTTCCTAACACCCGCCTTAGGATGAATTAAGATTGATAGCCACCGCCCGCCCAACGGGCGGGCGAGAACGGGTTTCCAAAGGGCCTAAGGCCCTTTGGCAGGGTTCAGGGGCAGCGCCCCTGATGAAAGGAGCGCCATGTTTCTTTGTGACCAGTGGACTGAATATGAGGTGCTGGACACCGGCGACGGCGAAAAGCTGGAGCGGTGGAAGGACGTTATTTTGCGTAGACCTGACCCGCAGGTAATCTGGCCCAAAGCGAAACCGGAACTGTGGGAAAAGGCAGACGCTTGGTATACCCGCAGTGAAACAGGCGGTGGCAACTGGACGTTCTATCAAAAGCTGCCGGAGCGCTGGGAGATGACGCTGGGCGACCTCAAATTCTATGTGCGCCCGACGGGCTTTAAGCATACGGGATTGTTTCCGGAGCAGGCTGCAAACTGGGCGTTTATGCGGAAACGCATCGACGGCGCAGTGGCAAAGGGTCGTCAGGTGAAGGTACTCAACCTGTTTGCCTATACAGGTGGGGCGACGCTGGCCTGTGCAGCGGCAGGTGCGGTGGTCACTCATGTGGACGCAGCCAAAGGTATGTTGCAGTGGGCGCGGGAGAACCGCGACCTGAGCGGCATTCCAGAAGAACGTACACGCTTTATTGTGGAAGATGCCAAGGCTTTTGTACAACGGGAAATTCGGCGAGGCAACCGGTATGACGGTATCCTGATGGACCCGCCCAGCTATGGACGCGGCCCCAACGGTGAGGTTTGGAAACTCGAAAACGAGCTGTATGGTCTTGTAGACCTGTGCGCGCAGGTGTTAAGCGAGGAACCGGTTTTCTTTTTAATCAATGGCTACACAACGGGCTTCGCAGCCAGCGTACTTGGCAATGTGGTCAGCCGCTGCGTAGGTGGCAAGGGGCATGTTGTGGCGGAAGAGTTGGCCTTACCAGTAACCAGCGGCGGGGTGCTGCCCTGTGGCGCAACCGCACGGTGGACGCCCGATGTGTAATGTGGTCTATGAAGACAATCATTTGCTGATTGTGGAAAAGCCGCCCAACCTGCTTACGCAGGGCGACTCCACGGGCGATGAGTGCCTGCTGGATAAAATGAAACGCTATGTTAAGACGAAGTATGACAAACCCGGCGATGTGTATCTAGGGTGCGTGCACCGCCTTGACCGCCCTGTGGGCGGACTGGTGGCAATTGCGCGCACAAGCAAGGCAGCAGCGCGGTTAAGTGAGCAATTACGCTCACACGAAATGCAGCGCGACTACCTTGCCGTGGTACGCGGCGCAACCCTGAGTGAAGCGGGCACGCTCATTGACTGGCTCCTCAAGGATGATACGACTGGCAGCGTCACCTGCGTACCAGAAGGTACGGCGGATGCACAACGCGCCGAGTTGCGCTGGCAGCGGCTTTCCGTGGATACGGCGGATGATACCGCCTTGGTGCACATCCAGCTTGAGACGGGTCGCAAGCACCAGATTCGCGTTCAATTGGCGCACAGTGGCTACCCCATTGTACAGGACATGCGCTATGGCAGTGGAACCGCAGGGGAGCCTATCGCCCTGTGGGGCGCGTTGCTCACGCTCACGCACCCGACCAAACGGGAGCGTATGATCTTTGTGAGCCGCCCGCAGGGGAAAGCGTTTATCCACTATGGTGATCTGATCGAAGCGTTTCTTACGGTGCATTCGCACCTGTAGAATAAGGCCTCGGTACTCCTGCCAGTCTTCTCCTGAAGATGATGCGTGATATGGGTTCTTGAAACGCTTTCCCGTTCGCCTTATCGCCGCTATGTGGCTGTTGGCTCACAGGACGTTCCTATGTTGCGGCATTCATCAGGAAATTTTCTCCCAAACCCTATGGGGGTTTCTCCTGGCCGTTTTATCGGCATGCAATGTACTATCGCGCAATGGGTTTGTAAACGGTGCAACCCAGAGTCGCTTTCGCCATTGCTGAAGCGGTCACTGGTTACCCTTTCCCTCCGTTACCCTTGAACTCTGACTAGGGCGTTGCCCTTGACCCTTCTTTGTTTTGGAAAGGAAGAACATGCCAAACTTTACCTATGAAGTCATTAAAACCTGCAAACAAACCGGCGCACGCCTTGGCGTGTTGCATACCCCGCATGGCGATATCCACACTCCCGTCTATATGCCCGTGGGTACCGCCGCCACTGTCAAAGCTATGACCCCGCGCGAACTCATCGAGATCGGTGCGGAAATCATCTTGAGCAACACTTACCATCTGCACCTGCGCCCGGGTGAATCGCTGATCCGCGAAGCGGGCGGTCTGCATAAGTTCATGGCATGGCCTAAACCCATCCTCACCGATAGCGGCGGCTTTCAAGTGTTTTCACTCTCTGGCATCCGAAAAATCAAAGAGGAGGGTGTTACCTTCCAAAGCCACTTGGATGGCAGCCGACAGTTCATCTCCCCTGAGGTGAGCATGGATATCCAGCATGCGCTGGGCAGCGATATCATGATGGCGTTTGATGTGTGCACCGCCTATCCCTGCGACCATGATACGGCGCAAGCCGCGATGGAACGCACTCACCGCTGGGCGGCTCGCTGCAAGGCACACCATGAGGAAGGTCACGAACATGACGATCAGGCGCTGTTTGGCATTGTTCAAGGCGCGTTTTTTGAAGATCTGCGCATCGAAAGCGCCAAAGTGCTCAGCGATATGGACTTTATCGGCTATGGCATCGGCGGTCTGAGCGTCGGCGAACCCAAGCCTATCATGTACGGCATGCTGGAAGCCCTCATGCCTTACATGCCAACCACAAAGCCCCGCTACCTGATGGGCGTTGGCTCTCCGGATTGCCTTGTGGAAGGCGTGCTGCGCGGGGTGGATATGTTCGATTGTGTGCTGGCAACCCGTATCGCCCGCAACGGAACGGTGTTTACCAAAAACGGGCGGCTGGTGATCAAAAACGCAACATATGCTCACGATTTCCGCCCCATGGAAGAGGGGTGCGATTGCTATGCCTGCCAGAACTTCAGCCGCGCCTATATCCGCCACCTGTTTAAAGCAGGCGAGATCACAGGCGCAAGACTCGCGAGCATCCACAATCTGCGCTTTTTGCTACGGCTGATGGAGGATGTGCGACAGGCCATCACAGAGGATCGTTTCGGCGATTTCCGCAAGGCATTTTTCGACCAGTATGACATGACCCGTAATTTTTAGGAGGCATGTATGATCAAGGTAGGGGCGGCCGTCGTTCGTGATGTTCGGGGGCGTGTGCTCATCGCACGGCGCAAGGTGGACGAACACTACCAATGGACAGAACTGGAAGGTTTGTGGGAGTTTCCCGGCGGTAAGCTTGAACCCGGGGAAACCTTTGAAAACTGCGTTATACGTGAGCTGGAAGAAGAACTCGCCCTCCTCGTAAATCCAACGGGCATTTTGCTGGAACTGGATGCAGGAACTGACGTAAAGCCGGTTCACATTGCATTTGTAGCGGCTACAGCAAAGGCAGAGACATCCCTTGTTTTGCGGGTGCACTCTGATGCGCAGTGGGTGGAGCCCTCACAACTTTGTGAATACTCCTTTTGTCCGGCTGATGAACAGTTCCTACAATGTTATGATATACTATAATACGTATTAACATAAAAGCAAGCAAAATCAATATTTGACAAGTATACGTATTGACTTTGTACCTATGGCCTGCTATACTTTGCGCTGAAACCGGAAGGCGTTGTTACGCTTGTCCGAGGGAGGCGATGGGTATGCAAGTCCATCTTTTTGATTCGGCAAGCCAGGTGGGGCAGGCGGCAGCAATGCTGGTTGGGGCGCAATTGCTTGAGAAACCCAATTCTGTGCTGGGGTTAGCAACGGGTTCAAGCCCGATATCAACCTATCAGGAATTGATTCGACTGCACTGTGCGGGCGTGATTGATTTTTCCAGCACGATCACATTCAATCTGGACGAATATTGCAGGTTGCCGATAGAGCATCCATGCAGCTACCATCGCTTTATGAAAGAACAACTATTCAGCCATGTCAACCTGCGGGCGGAAAACACGCATGTGCCAAACGGCAATGCGGAGGATCTTTCCGCAGAGTGTGCAAGGTATGATCAGGCCATTGCCAAAGCAGGCGGTATCGATTTGCAGTTGTTGGGCATCGGGCGCAACGGTCACATCGGGTTTAACGAACCGTCCGATCAGTTTGTGTACGGCTGTCATGTGGTGCGATTGACGCAAAGTACGATTGAGGCGAACCGTCGGTTTTTTGACAGTGAAGCGGATGTACCGCGCGAAGCGGTGAGCCTTGGTGTCGGCAGCATTATGAATGCAAAGCGCGTGATTTTGATCGCGACCGGTGAGGATAAAGCAGTCGCGGTACGCAAGGCGATTCAGGAGGACATTGATCCGGCAACACAGGCAAGCATTTTGCGTACACATCCGAATGTGCTGTTTTTGTTGGATAAGGCAGCAGCGGCCAAACTGTAAAAATTCAACGTAGGATAGCCTTCCAAAAGGGTGATACCCTGTGTGCGTATTCAGAGGCGGTTTGTAACCAACGCGCGCTCATCAGTCCCGAAACGGAACTGAAGCTATACACACTGGAATTGCACTGCGTAGTAGCGCAGTGTGCGACGATCAGACGAGGATAAAGGAACTGCTTGACCCTGGAAGACCCGTGCACGGGAGTCTGCTTTGTGCCGATCAGGACGGTCAATGCTGAGTCTCAACAACTCTTGTTTAAGTCAACCGCCATCCGAAAGCGAAGCACGCAGCCAACGATATAAGGGGAGCCGATCACCGCACACGCTGCGTTTTGCTGTGATTTGTAACAGTTTTTGAATCTTTTTCACCCACGCACCGATCCCGCGATCACAGCTAGCCTTCCGATTACGTTCAAACCTAATGCAGCGAACGATCTGCCCGCTCTCCATCCATTGAAACATGCCAACAGCTCCTAAACTGTTTATCAGTGCCAACGCTTGAAACCAGTGGTATAATAGTCAGGTAAGGTAGAATAACCGTACTCAACTGACGGTTGGTTACTGACCGAATTCCTTCCGTAGAGCATTCCCATTCTCCGCCTCCGCTGTGAGGCGGTTTCCCTTTGGAGGCATTATGTTAAACATCCGTCTGGCTACCATGGGAGATATTACCCTGTTATTGCAGCACGATCGGCACGTCTATGCCCGCGATTTGGCGCGAATCATTCCGCTGGGTCATGTGCTTATGGCGTTTGAAGGCACGCGCTTTGTAGGCTGGCTTCGCTATGGCATGTTCTGGGATTCGATTCCCTTTATGAACCTGTTGTATGTGTTGGAAGATGAACGGGGCAAGGGCTATGGTCGTGCGCTGGTGGCCGATTGGGAAACCAGAGCCCGCGCGGATGAACGACCGCGTGTGATTACCAGTACCCAGGCAGACGAGGCCGCGCAACACTTCTTTCGCAAGTTGGGTTATCGGGATGCGGGCGTGCTGGTGCTGCCGGAGCAGGCGGCGGAGCTAATGCTGCTCAAGGATTTATAATCAAACAGCGAACGACCTGTTCACGTTGGTCTGGGAATCGCCATGCCTATGCCGAGATTGATACATTTACGCTTGATCATTCGTGAGAAATCCCGAAGCCATCGCCCTGCAACGCTTGATGCGCGCGGGGTTTTTCTTTTCGGCACCTTGAGACAGGATTTCTCTCACGCGCCGAGAATAATAGATATCAACAGCTAGAGATACCTCCGGGGAGGAATTCAAAATGAAGCGTTTATTTCAGGGTGGCACAGTAGTTACGGCAACAGGCATGTATCCAGCGGATGTGCTGACGGAAGGCGAAAAGATTGCCGCCATCGGCATCGACTTGTGTGCCGATGGCGCCGAGGTGGTGGACGCGCACGGAAAGCTTCTGCTGCCGGGTGCAATCGACGCGCATACCCACCTGGAATGTGTGTGCTCCGGCATCAGTACCAGTGACGATTATTTCACCGGCACACGAGGCGCAGCCTGCGGCGGCACCACAACCGTGATCGATTACCTGTTGCAGGACAAGGGCGAACTGCTCCCTGATACGCTCAAAAAGCGCGTAGAGATGGCTTCACCCAAAGCGGCAGTCGATTTTGCCTTCCACATCGGCGTAAGCGACCTCAGCACACCGGAACTGTTGCATTCGGTCAGGGATGCGGTATCAGCGGGTGTAAGCAGCTTCAAAGCCTATATGGTGTATGATTTTGGGCTGGATGATGGCGCTTTGTACCAACTTTTCATGGAAACCGCCAAATCAGGTGCGATTACAACCGTGCATGCGGAAAACCGCGGTTTGCTCAATACGCGGGTGAATACCTACCTTGCCGAGGGTAAAACTGAGCCTTGGTGGCACTACATGAGCCGCGATGAGGCTGTGACCTCAGAGGCCAATCGCCGCGTCATTGCGTTGGCAAAAGCCGCCAATGCGCCTCTGTATATCGTCCATCTGACAGATGAAGATGGCGTAGCCGCCGTTACGGAGGCACGCGATGCAGGTTTTCCAGTCTTTGCCGAAACTTGTCCGCAATATTTGAATTTTACCCATGAAGTGTACCGCGGAGCGCGCGGTCAGGATTATGTGTGCTCCCCTGCGATCAAGGGAAAAGCTTCGCAGCAGGCGCTATGGGCGGGTATTCGGCGTGGCGATGTTTCGACAGTGGCGACTGACCACTGCCCCTTCACCAAGGCGGAGAAAGATTACGGCCTCCGGCTTCCGGACGGACGGGACGGAAACTTTACCACAATCCCCAACGGTTGCGATGGTATCGAAACAATGTACCCCTACCTGCTCACGCAAGCCAACCTTGAGCGAATCAGCTTCCCGCAGGCAGTTGCGTTGTGCGCTCAAAACCCCGCGAAACTCTTTGGCCTTGCAGACCGTAAAGGTGCGTTGCAGCCAGGGCTGGATGCGGATATCGCATTATTTGATCCAAAGCTGGATGGTATCGTGCGCTCGCAAGGGCTTCATGGCAATCTTGACCACACCATCTGGGAAAATACCGCCTTGCATGGCCGAGTGGTGGCGACTTGGCTTCGTGGCACTCTTGTGTTCGACGAAAATGGTTTTACAGGCGCGATGGGCGGCGGGCGGTTTCAAAAATGTAAACCCGTCTTCTTTGATTCACCTGCGCTGGCTTGATGCAGATAAAGCAACTCTGGGAGGATGAACAGGATGCGGATTACCGTACTGATTGGAAGCCCGCGCAAGGGTGGTAATACTGAAATGCTAGCAGACGCGTTTATTGAAGGTGCGCGGATGGCGGGGGCAGAGGTAACCAAATACAGCCTCCGCGGCAAGAAAATCGCACCATGTGTCAACTGTGATTATTGTCATTCCCATAGCAGTTGCATTCTTGCGGACGATATGACGGAAGTCTATGAACTGCTGCAAAAAACCGATTCAGTGGTATTTGCGACCCCCATCTATTTTTACACTATGTCCGCCCAACTCAAAGCATTGCTTGACCGTCTGTATAACCCCATCCGTGATACGCTGGCGATCCGGCTTACAGCCCTGCTTGCGGTGTGTGCGGACGATACCCAGCGCGCTTTTGATCCTCTGCGCGCAACTTTTGCCGCCATAGAAGATTACCTTGGATGGCGGCGTGTGGGAGAGGTTACTGTCGACAGCGTGACCGCCAAAGGCGACATCGTGGGTCACGACGGCCTTGCAAAAGCGCGGGCACTTGGCGCGAAACTGGCTGCAACCTCACTGTAACCGTATCCAATCAATAACAATACATCCTATCCTAAATCGCTTGCATGGCATCGACTGTCCGGCAGGCGATTTTGTCTATTAGAATCCCCTTGCTGTATGCCGCAACCATGAATCACTTTCACTGCATGAGTTACGTCCATCCACCCGCTGGGTTACAGATGCACAACGGTAAAGTGCGATATACAAGATTGAACATGCATATCCTTCTTCAGAAAAGTGCATTGTCTGCCAACTCTTGTATGATTTCTGGCATTTTGTCAACCCAAAGTGTCATACACCCAAAAAGCCGCGCAAACTGCGCGGCTTTTATCATTGTTTGATTGGTAGGCTTAAACAGACCAAAGGCTATAACCCTTAGTCCTGCTCCGGTGGGTAATCCGTCGTTTCATCAAACGGCTCGGCATATTCATCCGTGGATGCCCATTCCTCGTCCCGTCGGGCAATCTCCTCAGCGGAAAGGCGGTGCGTTTTACCGCAGGCTTCGCAGCGATCCACCCCACGGTCAACATGCCGCCAATCATGAGTCTCCCGTTCCTTGCCACATATGCGGCATACCTGCTCACAGGCGGATTTTTTTAACCACAGATGGTGTTCATCCCGCAGTGCGCCGCAGCGCTTGCAACGGCAATGGAACCAATCGCAGGGCACAGTTTCGGTAATGCCGCACACGTCGCATGTATGCTCGCATTTGCCTTCAGCTTCTACCCATTGATGACCTTCTGTGCGTGTTTCACCGCACCGTGCGCAGCGACATCCTTCCCAGCGGTGGCCTAACAGTTTACAAATCAATCCCACGCAATGTCACCTCAGTTGAATATAGCTTATCGTTTCCAGCACGCACAAGGTGCGAAAGATTCATTTTCTTGGATGTTCTTTTTGAGCAGCCTATCTAACCCGATGTACCGTATGTTCTTATCCCGAAGGCTTTTAACATTGATGCTGATCGAGAACCCGAATGTATGTCAATAGAGTCGATCACTTTTCATCGCCATTTTGAAACGGAATGAAAAATACTGTCTTACCCGCACAAAGCGCGTTTACCCTATGCCGATACAGGGTCGGAGAAAGCCTTTCAAACCCGCTCTCCGTTACAGCAAGGCCAGCGAAGGCATCGCATTCAGGGCAAGATCGGCAATTTCGCCTCTTTGAAGGCGGAAATACGCGGCACTGCCGATCATCGCGGCATTATCGGTACACAGGATCAGTTCCGGCATACACAACGTGAAGTGCTCCCGTTTGGAAAGTTCCGACATTTGCGCACGCAGCAGTCGATTGGCGCTGACCCCGCCCGCGAGGCACAGCGTGTTGAGCCCGCTGTTTTTAAGCGCGAGCACGGCTTTTTCGCACAGGCTATCCACAATTGCCTTCTGGTAGCTGGCTGCGAGGTCTGCTCTTGGCAACGGTTCACCTTTCTGCTCCAGTTTATGGCAGGCGTTGATGAACGCAGTTTTAAGTCCCGAAAAGCTGTAGTCGTATCTGCCTTCGGGATTGGGGTGTGGCAGTTTTAAATAGGCATCGTTTCCGCCTTCCGCGAGTTTGCTCAGCAACGGCCCTCCTGGATAGGCAAGTCCCAAAGCGCGCGCGCCTTTGTCAAACGCTTCGCCTGCGGCATCATCCACCGTCTGCCCCAGCAGGGTATAGACGCCATAATCATCTACACGCACCAGGTGGCTATGCCCGCCGCTGGCAACCAGGCACACATACGGCGGTGTGAGTGTGGGGGTAGTCAGATAGTTGGCGCTGACGTGCCCTTCAATGTGGTTCACGGGCACGAGTGGCAAACCGGTTGCAAAGCTTATGCCTTTCATACAGCTTACTCCGGTGAGCAGCGCACCTACCAGCCCCGGCCCATAGGTTACCGCCAGCGCATCCACATCTGAAAGCGTCATATCTGCTTCCTTGAGTGCCTGATCAATCACACGGTCGCATGCGTCCACATGCGCGCGGCTGGCAATCTCCGGTACAACGCCGCCATACAGGGCGTGCGTATCCACTTGGGAAAAGATTACACTGCTGAGGATTTCCCTCCCGTTTTCCACCACAGCAGCTGCCGTTTCATCACAGCTGGATTCCAGCGCCAGTATGCGAACGGAAGCCTTGCCTCGCAAGGCTTCCATTTTACTCTGCCAAATCTGAACTACGCTCATGGATGCCTCAGTCCGCCGTTTTTCGGGTGGTTTTCTTTGCGGTGGTCTTTTTTGTAGTGGAGGTGCTCTTGTGCGCCGTGGTTTTCCGGCTTGCCGCGCGATGCCTCGTTGCAGCGCTGTCGGAACTGCCTTTTTTCCCAAACAGCTCTGTCAGAAGCTTGGAAAGCGGCCATAACAGCAGCGGAAGCGCCAGTACAATGGCTGCCAGTATGCCAAACGTAATGCCTACCGGCTGCAAATAACTTGCAAACATCTGCACGGGGAACAGCTTCATGATCTCTTCGCCTGCGCCGAAAATACCGTCGGGGATAAAGGTCTGATGTATCCACGACCACAGGCCGTTGAAGTTAAAATATCCCCACAGGCCGATGCCTGCAGCCAGCAACAACGGAATGGCTGCGCCAAAATAATAGCCGCCTGCTGAGAATGGGCTTTTTTTGCTGCCCTTTACCCCAATCAACGCCCGCCCAAGCAATAGCAGCACAATCGCCGCACCCGCTAACAGGATGGTCTTGGCGTTCTCCACCCATACCTTGACATTGGCCATGTGCGTCTTGAACGCCTCCGGCAGGCCAATGCGGTGGTCACCAATCGTTACCGCCGGTTCCCACACGGTTTTAATCCCAGTCAGGTAATCCAGTGTATCGTTCACAAACGCGTCGGCATCGCTCTGGCTTACTACGCCCTGCGCCACCACATATTGGTTGACGGCATCTTTAAAGAGGCTGACCTTCGTGACATTATAGGCAATAGCGCCCGCTAGCGCAAGCAGCATAAGCAGCAGCGCCGCAATGAAACACGTCCAGAACGCACCACGCTTTTTTTTGAGATTCCCCTCGCTGAATACCTTGCTGGGGTCGAGCTTGTCTCCCAGTTGATCCTTGAGGTTATCGGTGATATTACCAAGGATGTCGTTTTCCGCCATGAAGATCGCTCCTTTCCGGTTGAAGCAGCTTCAGCCGCTCAAGCCACACAATCCATATTACTGCATTTTCAAATAGGCAGTAATAAAGCCCGAAAGGTTGCCGTCCATCACATCGTCCACATTGCCGCTTTCAAAGCCCGTACGGTGATCCTTCACCATGGTATACGGCTGGAACACATAACTGCGAATCTGGCTGCCCCATTCGATCTTCTTGAGTTCACCCTTGATATCGGACATCTGTTCTTCTTTTTCGCGCATCCGAAGTTCCATCAGACGACCCTTCAAAATGCGAAGGCATACCTCGCGGTTTTGCACCTGCGAGCGCTCATTCTGGCACTGTGCAACGGTACCCGTAGGAACGTGCGTCATACGCACGGCGGAGTCGGTACGGTTTACGTGCTGGCCACCTGCGCCGCCTGCACGGTAGGTATCGATGCGCACTTCCTCCATATTGACCTCGAACTTATCATCTTCCGGCAAAACAGGGGCTACATCCAGTGAGCTAAAGCTGGTATGCCTTCTGGCATTGGAGTCAAACGGGCTGATTCGCACCAGCCGATGCACGCCGCGCTCACTGCGCAGGTAGCCATAGGCATTATCGCCGTCCACTTCAAAAGTTACGCTTTTAATGCCGGCTTCGTCGCCATCCAACAGATCGTTCACCGTCACCTTGAAACCCATGCGTTCGCAGTAGCGCGTATACATCCGAAACAGCATCTGCGTCCAGTCCTGCGCCTCTGTACCGCCCGCGCCCGCGTGCAGACTCAGCACACAGTTGCAATCGTCGTATTCCCCACGCATCAGTGTTTCCAGTTCCAGCGCGGATGCATCTTCACGCAGTGCCTTGATTTCGCTGTCACACTCTCTGCTGATTTCCTCATCCGGTTCCTCGTTGAGCAGTGCGAGCATCGCTTCAACATCATCGCAACGCCTGTTGAGCATTCTCACATGAGCAATCTTTCCCTCGATGTGCCTCACCCGACGCGTAACGCCTGTTGAGCGTTCCAAGTTATTCCAAAATTCGGGGGAGCTCATCTCCTCCTTCAGTTCATTCAACTCTTCTTCCATTTGCGGCAGGTTCAGCGCATCTCCCGCCTTCGTGATCATCTCACGGAGTGTTCCCAGCTCCTGCTGGTACCGATCGGTATCGACCATGTGGCTCCTCTCCCCCCAAGGGGCTCTGCCCCTTGGAACCCTGCAAGGGGATGTGTCCCCTTGACCCCGACTCGCTGTGCCTTTAGCACGGCGGTGGCTTACTTTGCTGTTGATGCTTCGTTACCTAAATCCTGTGTTCTTGGAACCCTGCAAGGGGATGTATCCCCTTGACCCCGACTCGCCGTGCCTTTAGCACGGCGGTGGCTTACTTTGCTGTTGATGCTTCGTTACACAAATCCTGTGTTCTTGGAAGCCTGCAAGATGATTTGCTCCCATCGATTCCGGCTCGTTGGGCTTTTAGAGCAGCAATCGCTTGCTCTGCAAAAGGATAGTTCTGTCACGTTCACCGTGCGATCGTGCCCACAGGAATTCCGCGAAGCGAAGGGTTCCTTAAACCTCGTTTGTCAAGCCAAAGACCTCGCAGAAGCGAGCTATATGAAGAATAGGTAATCATTCCAAAATGAATGTTCTCTTGACATCTGCAAGGGAACAATGTCCCATTGCCCTGTTTCGCTGTGCTTTCACACAGCAATAGCCGAAGCGGATTGATTTGCATGTGTGGCTCCAAACCCTGCAAGTAGACATTGTTCTCCTGATTTTATGAACACGATTCGGCGCCTGCGGCATGATCGACTCTCTGAACGACTGTACAGGGTACACTGGTGAGTCTATCGCCGTTGAGGTGTCGGTATGGGTAGTCTTGCTTTCCCTGAGATCGCATACCACAGGGGGATAAAAAGGCAGCGCGTGTGCGAAAGCTCCGCGCGCTGCCTTTTTTCTGGTCAGGCGTCTTTGCCGCAGCAATGTTTGTATTTTTTTCCGCTGCCACAGGGGCAGGGCTGATTACGGCCTACCGCGCCGGGTGTGTTGATATTGGTGGGTGCACCACCCTTCTTGGCTTGGCCGTTGGTGTTCGATTTATCATCACCGCCAGCGAAGCCCTCCTGCGTTTTGCTCACATCCACGGTGTTGCGCCGCTCAGGCAGGCGTTCCACGCGAGCCTGGAAGAGTCTGCGAACGGTATCTTCACGGATCATATGCACCATGTCGTTGAACATGTCATAGCTTTCCAGACGGTATTCCTGTACCGGGTTGCGCTGGCCGTAAGCGCGCAGACCGATGCCATCACGCAGGTCATCCATCGCATCAATGTGATCCATCCAGTGCCTGTCGATAGCGTTGAGCAGCACCACACGTTCAAACTCGCGCATATCGATGCCAAGGGCGGTAAGCATTTCCTCACGCTCCGCGTAGAAATTCTCCGCCTCGGTGTATAAAAGCTTGTTAAACTCGTCCCGGTCATTCATGCCTTTCAGGGTTTCAGTATACTTCTCAAACGTCTCCGGCTTCAGGCACAGATGCTCCATATACTCGCTTGCTTCGTCCAGGCTCCAGTCTTCGCTGCTCTCGCCTGTAAAGTTGCGCTCGGCAGTCGAGTCGATCATGCTGTGTACCATACTGATGACCGTTTCGCGCATGTTGTCGCCCTTGAGGATATCGGTGCGCTGCCCGTAGATCAGTTCGCGCTGTTTATTCATCACGTCATCATATTCCAGCACGGATTTACGGATATCGTAGTTATGACCCTCAATGCGCTTTTGGGCGGACTCAATCTGACGGGTAAGCATTTTGGCTTCCAGCGGCTGATCGTCGCCCATACCAAGGCGTTCGATCATCGGCGCGATACGCTCACTACCAAACAGACGCATAACATCATCTTCCATGCTGATGAAGAACTGCGTGCTGCCGGGATCGCCCTGCCGGCCTGAACGGCCACGCAACTGGTTATCAATACGGCGACTTTCGTGGCGTTCGGTGCCAATGATATGCAGGCCGCCCAATGCCATTACGCGCTCGTGCTCGGCATCTGCTTCCTTTTTAAACTCATTAAAATAACGGTTGTAGGCTTCACGTGCCACAAGCACTTCAGGCGCGACATCCTCGTTATGGCCAACGGCTTCCATGACGATCTCGTCTGAAATGCCGTCCTGACGTAATTTACGGCGCGAGAGGTAATCCGGGTTGCCGCCCAGCAGGATATCCGTACCACGGCCGGCCATGTTGGTAGCGATGGTGACGGAGCCCACGGAGCCTGCCTGTGCGATGATATCCGCCTCACGGGCGTGGTTTTTGGCGTTGAGGATCTCGTGCTTTACACCGCGCAGATCAATATAGCGGCTCAACATTTCGCTGGTTTCCACATTGACCGTACCCACAAGGATTGGCTGACCCGTCGCATGGCGGCGGACAATCTCCTCCACCACGGCGTTGAACTTACCCTTTTTGCTCTTATATACAACGTCGTTTTCATCCTTGCGGATCATGGGCATATTGGTGGGAATCTGCACGACGTCGAGGTTATAGATACCCTGGAATTCGGGTTCTTCCGTCTTGGCTGTACCGGTCATGCCGCTGATCTTCTTGTACATGCGGAAGTAGTTCTGGAACGTGATGGTTGCCAGCGTTTTGCTTTCGCGGTTCACCTTCACGCGCTCTTTGGCCTCAATCGCCTGATGCAGCCCATCGCTATAACGACGACCCACCATCAGTCGGCCGGTGAATTCATCTACGATGATCACTTCACCGTCCTGCACCACGTAATCCACATCGCGTTTCATCATGGCATGAGCTTTCAGAGCCTGCAGAATATAGTGGTACAAATCGGCATTATCAATATCGGCGATGTTTTCCACACCGAAAGCGCGCTGCGTCAGCTCAATACCCCGTTCGGTAAGGCTCACAGCCTTTTCCTTTTCGGCGATCGTGTAATCGTCTTCGTTTTTCAGTCGGCTGACAAACCGATCAGCTTTTTCATACATATCGGTGGACTGATCGCCCTGGCCGCTGATGATGAGCGGTGTGCGCGCTTCATCGATCAGGATGGAGTCCACCTCATCCACAACGCCGAACACATGGCCGCGCTGCACCATATCGGATTCACGGATAACCATGTTATCACGCAGGTAGTCAAAACCCATTTCGTTGTTGGTACCGTAGGTTACGTCGCAGGCATAGGCGGCGCGGCGCTGCACGTTGTCCAGATCATGTACGATTACGCCTACGGACATGCCCATGAAGCGGAAGATGTTGCCCATCCATTCGCCCTGAAATTTGGCCAGATAATCGTTGACCGTAACGATATGCACCCCTTCGCCGGTAAGGGCGTTCAGATAGGCAGGCAACGTTGCGGTGTGGGTTTTACCTTCGCCTGTTTTCATCTCGGCAATTCGCCCCTGATGCAAGCAAATACCACCCATGATTTGCACGGGGAACAGATGCTTGCCATCCACGCGCCACACAGCTTCACGGAACGCAGCAAACGCGTCGGGTAAAATCTCGTCCAGCGACATGCCGCCCTGTACCAGCCCCTTGAACTCGACGGTTTTGGCACGCAGTTCGCTATCGCTTAATGCCTTGTATTCATCCTCTTTCGCCAACACTTTATCGGCGATTTTTTGCAGACGCTTGACCTGTGTTTCATTGCTCATGCCAAGCATCCTTTTTAACAACTCTAATAACGACAAGGTTTTTATCTCCTTCATCCATGACAGATGTTTGGGAGCCATCTGCCAAATTCACGGCGCAATACGCCAATTTCAATTATAGCATGTTCATTGCCATCTTTTCAAGCTCTTAGCGGTACGGGCTTTGCGCACACAACAAAGTTACATACTGTTCACTGGTATATTGACGTACTTGTATGTCAATGTTACAATGGAACCAAAGAATCGAGAGTATGCATGCCTCGGTAAGCCTTTTCTTTCCAGCATTATCACCCTGCTTTCATCCACCCATAACCATTCCTGTTCGGAAAGAGGCACAGCCATGAACATCACAGAACGATATGCCCGCGAAACCGCCCGTGACTTTGCGATGCGTATGCTTAAACGCAACATTGCCTCACTGGAGCTGGTCCCTGGCAGCATGCTCAGCGAAAATGAGCTTTCCGCACAACTTGGGCTCAGCCGTACACCCATTCGTGAAGCGCTGATGGAGCTTGGCAAAATCCGTATGGTGGAAATCCTTCCCCAGCGGGGTAGTCGCATTGCGCTGATTGATTGGAGTCTTGTGGAAGAAAGCCGTTTTCTACGTATGGTGTTGGAAAAGGCTGTGATTGAGCTGGCGTGTGAGCTGGCATCAACCCTTGATTTTTCGGTAGCGGAGGCGAACGTCAAGCTTCAACAGTTCTATATCGAAAATGAGTTGCCGGAAAAGCTCACGGAGCTGGACGGAGACTTTCACCGTGAGTTTTTTCGGCTCACTAATCGGCTGCAAACTTATCAACTGCTGGAAAGCATGGCGCTGCACTTTGACCGTGTACGCGGACTCAGCCTTGTGCGGGTGAAGGAGAGCACCATTGTAGCCGATCACGAAGCGATCCTGAACGCGGTACGCGCGGGAGAAAAGGCTGACGCGGTCTCACTGATTGAAAAGCATCTGAGTCGATATCAGATCGACAAGCAAGCCATCAGCGAACACTATGCTGCATATTTTACCCATACCGGAAACTGAATCGGCCATGACTCTTTTGTGCAAACGGCGCTATATCCGAGAAAAACATCCTTTTCATCCCCTGTAATGCGCTACACATAAAAACGCAATGTCCAATATCACAGGTTTGTCATCTCATGGCGCTTATCCCCGTATCTGGTGCAAAATAACAAGGAGAGCAAAGCCGATGAAGTATGTCGTGCTGTTCCGTGGCCTGAACGTGGGCGGCAAAAGCAAAGTAAAAATGGCTGAGCTGGATGCAATGCTCACATCGCTTGGATATCAGCATGTGAAAACCTATATCCAAAGCGGTAATGTCCTTTTGGAAGCCGAGGTGGACGAGCCAACGCTCGTGATGCAAATCAGCCAGTCATTTCGTGAGCGGTTCGGGTTTGAAAGTGCAATACTGGCGCGTACTCTGCCGGAACTGCGCGCATTGATTGACAACCTGCCCTTTGACACAGAACAAATCGCACAAGCCCAATTGGCCGACCCGGAAGTGGAGCACCTGTATGTTTACTTTGTACAACAGTCGCCTAAGGCAGAGCAGCTTCTAGTGCTACAGGAAAACCGTGCGCCCGGTGATATGGTGTATACAGGCGCGCGGGAAATCTATCTGCTGTGCATACAGAGCGTTCGCCTATCCAAGACCGCCATCAAGTTAGCCAAGCTTTTCCCCGATGCGACCGCGCGTAACTGGAACACGGTCAACAAGCTTCTCGCCATGCTGTTGGAAGCATAAAATCTCAGGGAAGATCGTGTTTGTGTCCTGTAGAAGAAAGGTTACGGCGGTACCTCAACATTCAAGGAATGGAGTGCACGAAATTTATGTTGTTTCATTCATTTGGGTCTCCGGAAAAGCCGACCGTTATACTCCTGCATGGAGCGGGGCTTTCGTGGTGGGCATACCGCAAAGTAGCCGAGCTAATGGCAGAGGAATACTATGTGGTGTTGCCGACGATTGATGGCTATGGTGAAGACGGAGCCGAAACATTTGAAAGCATAGAGTGTTCCGCAGAAAAACTGATTGCCTATATCAAACGGGAGCATCATGGACATGTGTTTGCGATAGGCGGACTCTCTCTCGGTGCACAGATCGCCGTGGAGGTGCTCTGTCAGCAGGCGGATATTGCCGATTATGCCGTGCTGGAAAGTGCGCTGGTGATCCCCATCCCCGGCACACGCGCGATGGCTGCACCCGCGGTAAGCATGAGTTACGGGTTGATCCGCAAGCGCTGGTTTTCCAAATTGCAGTCAAAAGCGCTCTCTTTGCCGGATGAGATGTTTGAGGATTACTTTGCCGACAGCATGAAAGTGAGCCGCAAATCCCTAATGAACACATTGCTGAGCAATGGCACCTATGCATTGAAAGGCGAACTCTCGCGCACGCAGGCGAAGACGCTCATCCTTGTCGGGAGCAAAGAGGTCAGCGCAGAGATCAAATCCGCGAACAAACTGCACGAAGCGATTTCGGGTAGCGAACTGTTCATTGCCCCTGGCCTGAAGCACGGTGAATTGAGCCTGATCCACCCAGAAATGTTCGTAGGAAAGCTGAATGCGTTTTTCCAGAAATAAAATCATTGCAGCATTCGTACAGCATAAAGTTAGGAATATCTTTGTTTACGGACAGAAACGGTACTTACATTTCAACGCAATAAGAGAACGTTCGACGCTGCTATTGCGTTGAACGTTCTCTTTTGGCGAAGAGTATTTTTACAAAGAATAAACGGGGAGGCTGTGTTAAAACACATTGCCGGAAGAAAGCAGGAAATAGAGGTAATAGATACTAGAATAGACATGCCATGTCAAAAGCACAAAACTCATAAAGAAGGCAAGAGAGCGCAATTTAAGGCCACGTCGAGCCTTTTTGAGTTCGACCGTGGACAGGGTTCCTTCCACGGTCAGGGTTTGCACACGGTTTTGCAGATCGCGGAATTCGTCGATGGAATCTACAAACTTGGGTACAACCGCCACCCACAGCATAAAAGCAGAGCTCATGCTGGCCCAGTTAAAGTTGCCGTGGTTGATGCGCACACCTGTTTCGTGAAAGCACATAGCCTCCACAATACTGAACGCTGCCATCAACAGGCATAGCACCAGCAGTTTATCCTTGAAAAACCCAGGCCGGTAGCAAAATACCAGCACGAACAGCGGGAATGCAGCCATTACCGCCATGTTGCGGATCGCTTCCCACACGCTTTCCAGCGTAAGCCCAAACTCTACGCCGCTGGTAAAGGGCACCACAACGCCGGTGTAATAGAGGTATTGCAGGAGGAAATATGCGACGGCCGGAAGAAACGCCAGAATGATCTGCAAAAAGTACCGGCTGTTTTTCGGATGCCGGATCCACTGCACAAGAAAGAAAACTGCCGCTGCCGGAATCATCGCCTGCATGAAAGTCGGCTTCGCGGAAAGACTGAGCATTAAAAGCGCCGCCAGTGCAAACACCTTGCGCCAAGGCAGCAGTGTCTTTTCGCCTTGTGTGGGCAGAATGCTTTCAAACTCATACCAGCAGTGCAGGGTATAAGGCACACATAACATCGCCGTAACCAGCACGGCAAGCTGTGTGGGGTTGTGCCATACGGTGGGCGAGCCTACGCCGCGGTAAACCCAGCCATGGTTAAGCGAGTCGATGCGCAGGGAGGTTACCAGCATCAAAAACAGAGCGCAAAGGGTAAGCAGAACGCTGGAAAGCCGTCCACGGGTCATCACCAGCAGATACCGACGCACCAGTAAAAAGGCCAGCGCCTTGCATAACGTGCAAATGATGGCAGCCGACCAGTTCAGCGGTACGCCAACCTGGTTGAACGCCGCTACAAATATGTGCCACAACGGATAGGCTAAGCGGCTGGTAATGCTGTGCAGATCGGCAAAGTTGAATTGGCTGGCAATCACGGCGTGCTTATATAAATCGCTGTTGACGTTGGCAAACTCCCATAGAAACATATACAGCGAAAAAGCAACCAGAACAGCGAGCGTTGCCCATTGAAACAGGTCGAATCCTTGCTTTTCATGGTTACGACGCAGATCGCGGTCCAGTTTCACAGCGTCTAATGTCATGAAGGGAACCCCTCCTTTGTTTGCGTACAATCACAGAGTAATATGATAGCACGAAAACAACGTTCAGGCAACCTTCCACTATGGCAGCGGGAACACAGACGGCAGGTGAATTACACTTGCCAGCGAAGGGTCTGGTTGGCAATCATGTTATGATAATGTTATGGTGATCTCATTTTCGCCACTTTGGATTGCTTCAAAGAGTTCCTGCGATGCCGGATCTTGATCCAATCCGATGCAGTAATGATTAATCGCGTTGCCAATGATGAGAAATGCTCTTCGATAGGCCAAGGCTTGTCTTTTGGGGTTAATCGAGTAATTGAGTAGAGCGGTTCCGGCAGCCACAATCAAATAGATGAGAATGGGTATCCGGTATTTTTCGATCGACATCCCACTCGCCAAAATATAGACCACCAGCATTGAAGAAACGAAGGAAATCGCAGTCATTTCATAATCGATGTACATCCACAGCAGTTCACACTTGAACCATGCAGCATGCATATTTTCAGCAAAAACAAGGGAAACCGTTTTTTTGTCTTTAACATGACCGGACTGGATGGAAAAGCAAACCATTGCAAAAACCCGTCAATAGTAATCCGAACACCATCATTGCCGGAATGATCCAATGCATAAGAGTTTCTCCTTTTACTGCGAACACGATCGGTTTCGGATGGATATCATAGGATCGAATCACCGCAAAGCTATCGGGATATTTTGATTAAAATTTGCTTTCATCCGATGATAAATTCAGATTTCTCAGATACCAATTTCTGGAATTTTATTCGTATAATTTACCACAAACTGGAATTGCTGTCAATCAGTAATTCTTATGTGCCTTTGCATCGATTTTGGATATATCCAAACAGACTCTTCGTGATTTTGGTGTTATGCGTTTATTGAGTAAAGATCATAAATGCAGGATTATCCTTGTTTTTTAACGAACAACAAAAAGTCATGATGAATCCATCGCAAATCCAGTGATGGATTGAGCATGATGAACTGTATGTAGCATTTTTCAGGATGCGTTGATTCCTCAGTCGAGTAGGATAAGGAAGGCCTCATGAAACTTCAAACCCTTGCCGAGCATATGGCTCCCCTGCTTCCCTGCCTGCGTTGCCCGCGCTGTGGCGCACCTCTGACCCTGTTTGAAAACCGTAGCCTTGTATGTGTTCAGCGCCACTGCTTCGATCTTTCTACCAAAGGATATATCAACCTCGCCCCCGACCATAACCAGAGCACCGAAAAATATGACGCGGAACTGTTTCAGAGCCGTAGCCGTATTTTCGCAGACGGTTTTTATGCGCATGTAGCACAGGCGTTGCGCGCGCTGATGCAGCGTCATCTTGGCACAGTGCGTCGTGCTTCCAATAATGCAAACGAGGCTCTCCCTGTACTTTTTAGCGAAGAACGAATCGATGCATCCAGCCGGTTCAATCTCCCGTTGATTGTGGACGTTGGATGCGGCGAAGGTTATTATGCCCGCGCATTGGCGGAAAGCCTTCTTTCCCCAGCGATCATTGGTGTTGATTTGAGCCGCGACGCCATTCTGGCCGCCGCGCGTCAGTCACCCTCGCTGCTTTGGCTGGTGGGCGATCTTACCCATCTGCCGTTTGCAGACCACAGTGTTGATGCCCTCGTGGATGTGCTTACCCCCGCCGATTACCGGGAATTTGCCCGTATCCTGAAACCAAACGGCCTGCTGCTGAAAGTGATTCCCGCTGACGATTACCTGATCGAGATCCGCCATGCCGTAGCCGACCAGCTTCGCAACAGTGATTTCAGCAATGCGCGTGTGATTGAGCATTTGCAGGCGCACGCTGATGTGGCAGAACGCATCGCGATGCGGCGCACTCTGCCTGTCACTCCTGAACAGGCGCAGGCTTTTCTGCGCATGACTCCCATGACCTTTGGCCTTACCGATACGCAGCGGGAGAGCATTCGCTTCAGCGAAATCACGGTCGCAATGGAACTGTTGGTTTGCCATCTTCACTAAAATCAGCAAACCCTTCTGGTCGTATGACTTCTTCCCTTTTGGAAAGAGGTTGGTATTTGCCAGAAGCGCTATACGCTCAGGTATGTCAAAGGCCGAGACAGGATACGTATGCACTGTATGCGCTTTGCCATAGACGAAAGCCTCCGCAGGCAGGAGGTTAGGCATGCTCATGACACAAAGCTCCCCGCGCGTCCACACGAAGGAACGTTTCTTTCGGTTCGCCCTTTGAGTACATGCAGGGTTCATACGATCGGCATTTCTTAGTTTGCATTGAGGAGCATAGCCATTGAAGTATCCCGGCTTCCAATACCGTTGTCGCATCCCAAAAGCAATAGAAAAAGACCCCTTCCAAATCCAGAAGAGGCCAAATGGCAACATCGCCAAAAAACAGCACTCATCGCAGGAACACCAAAATGTCCCTCTACGCTTACTTTTTGTCGTCAGTAAACAGCGAAAGATTGCTGTTAAGCAGTTCTTTCTGGCCGTCAACGAGGCTCAGGAAGCTCTTTTTAAACTCATTCGCAGAGGCATGGAGCGTCTCCAAGCCTTTTTCAAGCGTGGCTTTCTCCTCTTTGGCATCCTCAATGATGCTGGTTGCCTTGTCCTGCGCATCTTTCACAATCATATCCGCTTTGTGCTTGGCATCTTCTACTGCGCCGTCGGCAAGCTTTTGCGCACTCAACAGAATATTCTCAAGCGTCTGCGAAGTTTTCGCCACCGGGGCGGTTTCCTCGCTACGCACAATCTCCGGTTGTACAGGCTTTACGATGCTGACAGCATTTTCAGCATCCTGACGGGCTTTCACAAGGTCTGCCTCCAGCTGATCGATGCGATCCTGCATGGCGACCATTTCGTCACAGATTTGGTCTAGGTATTGATCCACATCATAGGGGTCGTAACCTGCACCCTTGTAAGTAAACTCTTTCTGCTCGATGTCCGCAACGGTGATGGCCATGATGTTGCTCCTTTCAAACTGATCCTGTTATCGGTTGCTACCAAAGCGAGTGATGCGCACTGGCAGTCTGCCCTTGCGCGTTGGTTCTCCAAACTCTTCAATCATGAGGCGACCAAAGCCCCGTACCGAAATAGCGTCCCCCGCCTCCACGCGTGCGTCAGGGCGTAGCATAGGAGCATGGCGAAGTTTCACTGCACCGGCTTCAATGAGCTCGGCGGCATTACCGCGGGATAGGTGGAACCCGTCTGCGACGATTGCGTCCAGCCTTGGCGTCTGCACAGTAAAGTGCTGTTGCTCCCCTACAGGAGCAGTAAGCTCCGGCAGCGTATCGGTGATCCGTACAGTCAGCCGAGCGCGTCCCGCTTCCGTCAGGCTGCCCGCGATCATCTCCGCAAGTGCCGTTTCTACGAACAGATATGCCTTATCAGGCAGAAGTGCAATGTCGCCCATACGGGCGCGTTTCACACCAAGCCCCATCAGACCGCCCAGCAAATCGCGGTGCTCGGGCGCATCCTGCCGGGGCCAGCTGATTTCCAGCGAAGCAATCGGGAAAGATTCAGGCTCCGATTGGGGAGTCGCAAACCTCGCCATTCGGCGTTCAGCGCCTTCGTAGCCACCAAACAGTTCCACCGATACGCGCATTCGTTTACTCGCGGCGATGGCGAGTTCTGCCTCCGGCGGCGTCAGGAACGGCGTAAATCGACTGCGTTCCTGACGGTCGGCCTGTTCCGCCAGCTCTAAAAGCCGACTGAATTCAATCGGTGGTTCGCCTTGTCGCGGCATTACAGAAGAATGTTTCTGAGCAGCACCAGCAGCCAAGCGGCAACTTGCAACAGTACCCATGCCGCCACCGGCGTCAGGTCAAGCGCAAACCCTTCCAATTTGGGGAAGAGTTTGAAAAGCCACGCACGTATCGGCGTAAGGATCGGCTCGACATATTTGCCGACCAGCAGTGTGTACTTGTTCTGAGGCAGGATAAGCTTGAGCACCAGATACACCAATAGCAACCAGGAAGCAACCCTCACCAGAAAGATCAGCACATTGAAAATAAAACTCAGTAGTCCGACAAGCATCGTAAACCCTCCTATACTCTTGAAAATCACCCGGGTCGGTCTCTATCCGACGGTAAAGCGCTCAAACAGCGCATCGGGTCAATCGTAACGGTTATCGCGTTCCGGTTTCGGCGCTCTTGGTAAATGCGCCTTGCATACCGAACGTCGGCATGGTGCGTCTGGGTTGTGAAGCCGAAGGGGTTGCCCCGAAGGACCCTGCCTGTGCAGGCGTTACCGGAGGTGTAGCCGCAGTAGCGTAGCCCACGGTGCGCTGAGCTGCGTAGGCTCCGGTTTGAGCATTTGCGCTAAAGCTCTGGGCAGGCTGTGCAGGGTATGCACCTGTCTGTGCGCCAGAGTATGCGGCTTGCGCCGCGTAAGCACCTGTCTGTGCCCCTGCATTGAAGCCTGATTGCGCGGCATATGCGCCTGTCGGCGCTGCAGCGGATAAGCCGGATTGTGATGCATATCCACCCGTTTGCGCGCCTGCCTGAGCACTGTAAGCGCTGGCAGGCGTGCCGTAGGCAGCCGCCCTCGCTCCAGCGGCATAACCACCCTGCTGCGCATTATAAGCAGCGGTTCTGGCACCGACTGCCGCACCGTTGCCATAGCCTCCAGCGACCGTCTGTTGCGTTCCATAGGTTGCTGTGCGTGCATCGGAAGCATAGCCGCCCGTCGTGGTTTGCGCTCCGTAGCCGGATGCACGCGCACTGGTCGCATAACCGCCAGCGCTCGGCTGCGCCGCATAGGCGGTGGTTTGCGCGCCTGCGCCATAGCCCGAATACTCAGGACGAATATAGCTTTGCGCTTCCGGTGCGGTAGCGTATTTTTGCATTGCGGGGTCGATGACCACACAAACGGAAGGAGACGAAATCAGGTAAATGCCGCGCTGCGAAATTTTATTCAACTGGCAGCCCAGCGTATAGGCTGCGCCGGAAAGCATATCCACACAGCGCTGACGTTCGCTGTCATTGGCGATAAACTCCATGTTCAGGAACACCGACGCATTGGCTTTGATGTATTCAATCACCTTGGTGCACTCGTTACGGCTGCGCAGGAGCACCACGTACTCCACATGGGCATACAGATTTCCCTCCGGGCCACGGATCATTCCCGGAAACTGTACGATGTTCCCCTGCTGCTGGGGCTGCTGGAAGGCAGCCTGAGCGGAGGCGGGAGCGCGGCCAAACTGCTGTGCCTGTCTCTGTTGCTGGGCGGATTGCTGGCGGCGTGCCTGATCCTCCATCTGCTGGCGTTGAGTATCCGCTTCGGCCTGCACATCTCTTTGCGACCGGTAAGGTACGCGTCCACCATATTTATCGTTGGCATCCGCATTGAAACGGTCCACTGCAGCGGTGCGTCCGGTGTCGTTCCCGGCGGTGCTGGTGTCGGAGGTTGCCGCGCTGTCCGTGGTTTTGCGCATACCGCCGTACGCCTGTTCCGCCTCAGAAGAGGCGTAATAGGCGGCGTTTGCTGTGCGGTTAGCATCCCCACCGCGAGCGAATCGATCGCTCTTGTCAGTCAACCAATCGTTGACCTTTTGGAACATACCCAAGCGCTGTACCTCCTGCATGGTAACCGAATCGATGGTTCCATCGGTATGCGGAAACAAATTCCGGGCGTTGATTGCCAAAGCATTTCCTGTGGCAGGGTTGCGGGGCAATGCCCCTTCATGGCGTCATCGGGAACTGAGGCTACCTTTCCGTCTGATTCAGGCATCCTGTTTCCCTATATGGCAGGAGTCAGTCCCGACGGTAAAGTGCCGTACCGACCCGCACCATGGTAGCGCCTTCCCGCGCGGCAATGGCATAGTCATGGCTCATGCCCATGGAGAGTTCCTCCATGGAAACGTTGGGGAAGCTTTCCTGCTGTAGCTGTTCAAACAGCGTGCGCATTCCCCGAAAGTACCCGACCAGTTCCGCTTCATCGTCGGTCAGTGGCATAATCGCCATCAGCCCACGAATACGAAGATTGTGATAATCCGCCGCACGTCGAAGAAAGGGGCGAACCTCTTCCACCGTGAAACCGGTTTTCTGCGGTTCCTGTGCGATATTGACCTGCACGAGCGTCGGTACGGTAAGCCCACGCCCATCGGCACGGCGTTCCACTTCCTCCGCCAGATCGATCCGATCCAGGGAGTGAAGCAGCCATACTTTATCTATTATATCTTTAACTTTGTTGGTTTGCAACCTGCCAATCCAATGTAGATGAAATTGGGGGTCAATTTTCGATAACTTGGGCAGTGCAACCTGTGCCCGGTTCTCACCGATGTCTCTGATTCCATACGCCAGCAGCTGATTGATCACATCCGGCGTGACCGTTTTGGTAACGGCGATCAGCTTTGCAGTGGGATAATCTCCGTATGTGTTGTGCTTTAACGTATCCAGTACGCCGGTCACATTTCGGCGCAGCGCCTCCTGCGGCACATCGCCGATTAACTCCGGGTTTACCGTGTGGCGTTCTTCCATGGTCAACCCCTCCTAATGGAACAGGCGTACCGTCTGCCCTTTACCAAGGATGCCCGTCTGAATGGCAGAGATGAAAACCTTGCCGCCCTGATTGGCGACAACATCCACCGGAATGAACACCTGCGTGCCATCCTGATTGATACGCACAACACCCTGCTGATCGTTTTGCGTATAGATCGCGCTGGCTGGCACCATGAGGCCATCGGCATAATCGCCAAGCTCCGCCTCGCACGTGCGCATATACAGCACCGGCGTTACGTCACCCATCACGGCCAAGCGTAGCAGCAACTCGCCGCTGGCGCGCGTATAACTTAATACCTGCGCATCCACCGTCGTGTTGGAGAATTGCTCCAGCATCAGCTTGTAGGTAGAGCCTTCGACCGGCGTCCATACACTGTCCTTGATGAGCACCAATACGGCATAGTTCGTTTTTTTCACCAATCGGTAAATATCCGTTTTTCCGCGCTCAGAGGCGGCCGCATCCGGCTTCTGACCATTGAACATTGCGCGCACTTCGGCCGGTGTGTAGGTTTCAAATTTCTCAGGCGTCAGAGCAGGCTCGTATCCGTCCGTATAGAAGCTGATAATGCTCTCCTGCGTTGCGGCGCGCTGCTTGATCCAGCTGTCAATACGCTGCTGTTGGGTTTCTTCATCGTCAAACAGGCGGTTTAGGCGCATGTCGGAGGAATATTTGCTGCGGAAATATTTCTGCCGTTGATCGATGGCTGCTTCCAAAATCGTTTCCTGGTTAAGCAGGTTGCCGCGCATGCCCTGCACAAGGGAGCGAACCTCCAGCCCGCGCTGCACCACTTCCGTCTCCAGTCGGCTCATCTTCTGGTCGTATGCTGTTTCTCCGGCCAGCAACGTCTGCTGATAGTCCTTGATCTGGTCGCGGTAATCCTGAAGCGTGGTCATTTCCTTGCTGCTGTAGCCTGTGGAATACACATAGCATACCACGTCTCCGCGGTAAACCACACTGCCTTCCTGCGCCTTGTACTCAATGCTCTGCACGCCCTCGTCGCTGTATACCGTCTCATTGCGCACAATCATCGCGTCGCCTTTGTAGATGGTGCCAAGCGTACCTTCCTCAATCACGGCCGTGGTTGCCTTGCTGCCCTGCATGTTGTTCAGGAAAAAAAGCGCGGCACCGCCTACAATGGCGACAATCGCCACTGCCTGCACGATGCGTGTCAGTCTGCTCGTTTTCTGGCGCTTGTCCTTGCGCTTCTTCTTCTTTTCTTTTTTTGCTGCCACAACCGCCTTGGCTTTTTGCAGTGCCTGCCATTCCAGAAGTTGCTTGGGGCTCATGCCCAACTGTGCCGCCTGCCAGTGCACCCACTGTTCCTCGGTCATGCCTGCCTGTGCGGCCGGCGACGCATTCGTCGGAGCTTGCCACTGCCCGCCCTGCGTCTGTTCTGTTGCCTGCATCGCCTGCCACTGCGCCATCTGATCCGGAGTAATGGCCTGCCATTGCTGTGTCGGGGCTGTTCCCATTCCCTGCGCTGCCTGCCATGCCGCCATCTGGTCGGGAGTAACCGCCTGCCACTTTTGGGTAGTATTTTGTCCCATGGCCTGCATCGCCTGCCACTGCGCCATTGGGTCGGGAGTCGCGTTCTGCCATGGTTGGGTTGGGGTTGCAGCGTTCTGCATCGCTTGCCACTGTGCCGCCTGTTCGGGGGTCATGCCCTGCATGGCTTGCCACTGTGCCGCCTGCTCGGGCGTCCACTGCCCGTTCATGCCGTTGCCTTGCATCGCGCGCCTCCTTTCCTACCAGCAGCGCGACATTTACGCGCCGCTTTCCTCAATAGCGCGCAACCTTGCCAGTACGCGCCGTTCCATACGGGATACCTGCATCTGCGATACCCCCAGCCGTTTGGCGGTTTCCCGCTGTCCCAGGCGGTCGCGATAGCGCAGGGTCAGGAGCTGACGCTCTTTATCGTCAACTTTGCTTAAAATCCAGCTCATCCATTGTGCCTGCTCCACGCGTTCATAACCATCGTCATCCACGCCAAGCATAGCACCCAGATCGACTTCGCTCTCCTCGCCCACAGGCGCATCCAGCGAAGTAAGGTCCGTCTGATTGCGCATATCCAATAGCATCAGCAGCTCGTCCGGAGTAATCTGCATGGCCTCGGCCAGTTCCTTCGCGCTGGGTTCTCGAAGCTGTTCGCGCTCAAACTGTTCGCGAATCTGCTGCATTTTGAAGAGCTTTTGCCGCGCATCACGCGGTACGCGCATGCCGGAAGCCTTGTCCCGCAAGTAGTTGCGCACATCTCCTGCAATGGTGGGAATTGCGTAGGTCACAAAGCGGAAGCCCCGGGAAGGCTCAAACCGCTCAATGGCTTTCATCAGCGCAATGCTGGCCACCTGTTGCAGATCCTCGCGCTCCACACCGCGCCCTTCAAAGCGTCTCGCCACAGCGCGCGCCAAGGGAAGATAGCTTTCAACCAACTCGTCGCGCAATGCGGGCAAGCGGGTGATCGCATACCTTTCCAAAAGCGGTACCAAGCGTTCATCATTCATCTTGTCACCGAACCTTTACACAGGCAGGGAGAAGCCGATGGAGCCCACCCCGCACGCATCGCATTGCAGTGAAACATCCGGCATGAGCGTTTCCAATACGCCCCGTGTGATTTCCAAATCTCCCAAAGGCAGTTCGCTGACGCCATCCGTGCGGGTCGCATTCAGGCAGCAATAAAGCCGCCCTCCCTCGACACGCGCGCGCAATTCCAGGCGGTCTGCCCTGATCGGCTGGTGCAGGAGGCAGTCGCAGCACTCGTCAGTCGCCGTGCGCAGATCGTCGATCAGATCGACATCCAACCCCGCAAGCATACCAAGGCCGCTCACAGCCATGCGTGCCAGCAGCACAAACTCTTTGTCCGCAGGCAGACTGATGATAATTTCGCCTTGTTTATCGACCATTCCCTTTACCCCTTTCAGCACCTGACCCGTTTTGAATCGGCTTATCCTACCATATCTACGAGCATTTTGGCAAGTAGCAGCCCCAGAACGACCAGCATCATGCCCCGTACAAACTTTCCGCCGCGCCGAATGGTAAGCCTGCTACCCAGCGCCGCCCCCAGCATGGAACACAGCCCCGCCGGTATCCCTAACAGGAACAGCACATCTCCCGTAACGATGAGGCTTGCCAGTGCGGCAACATTGCTGGCAAGGTTCACCAGCTTGGCCGTACCGCTGGCAAGTACCTCTTCCATCGCGAATACTTGTAAAAATAAAAGAATCAAAAATGTTCCCGTCCCCGGGCCGATCAGCCCGTCATAAAAACCGATACCGCAACCGATAGCCAACGCGATCCATCGTGTGGCTTCAGGTGTGCGCGCCACTGGCACAGCGGAACGCTTGCGACCGCGCAGGGTGAACAAGGCCGCGACCGGGATGCAACCCAGCACCATCACCCGCACCACATTGGCGGGGAGCGATGTCATCAGGATCGCCCCCAGCGCGCTGCACACCAGCGCACCGATGGCCGCAGGAATACCCACTTTCAAATCCAACTTGCCTGCCTTGGCATAGCTGGCAGTCGCCAGCGAGGTACCCATCATGGCGGAAAGTTTGTTGGTGCCAGATGCCAGTGCAGGCGGAAGCCCCGCCATATAGTAGGCTGGCAACGAGATCAGCCCGCCGCCGCCGGCAATGGAGTCAATGAAACCCGCCAGTAGTGCCAGCGGGCATACGATCAGGAATACGGTGGGAGTAAGCGTCATGCGGTTTCCTTCTCTGCAACAGATTGTGTCTCCGGCGTCAGGTCACGCGAAAGCACGAACAGACTCATGGTACAAAGCAATGGACTGTAGGAGAAAAATCGCGCATCCGCTCCACACAGCACACACATGGTACCAAGGTTGTATAAGAGCACAGGCAGACACAGCACCAGCACGCGCACACCGTTCCTGCGCATAGATCGCAGTGCGAACCCTAGCATCAGCAGAAACGATACGCCCAGGTTGCCAAAATACCACGCTATACCGTTGATATTCTGCGGCGCCGCGATGAATGCTTTGAGCGCGTTGCCAACTTTATTGATGCTTCCGTTTTGCTTGGGTACGCTGGGCAGGTCGCCCGAGTTGCGAACCATCACATTGGCGTTGCCTTCATCCCCCAGCCCCCACACCAGATCGGTAACGCTGTTGACAGCCTGAAAAGCATTTCTGGGGTCAGCTATAGCGACGTTGGCAGTCATACGCAATATCTGTGAAAGCGTCGAACGGGCAACTACCTGCCGGGTATTTCCGAACTTGATGGAGTTATACTCTCCCAACACATACTTGTCCCACCCGGCATCATCGGCCATCGCATCGGTAAACGTACGTGTTTCAGCATCCAGCACATCGGGGTTGAGCTTGCGAATGTTGGAAATCACAGTCATGGGTACGCCAATGGATTCTTCCAATCCATTATGAGGGTAAGTAACCTTCAAGGTCGAATACAGCGGCCCCCATACCAGTGCCAGCGTGGTAACGAGTGTCGCTACTGCCATCAGCACCCCCAGGCCTTTCTTTGGGTAGCAAAGCAAAGTGGCCATCAGCAACGGCAAAGTAAACAGCAGGGCATTATGCCTCACCAGCGTCGTAAACGCCAGTGTCGCACCGAAGGCAAAGCCGTTGACAAGGCTGGAAATCCATTTACCCCGACTGAAATAGAGGTTGACCGTCTGTGCAAACAAGAGCGTTACACCGATGGTCATGGCGTTATCTTTCCACAGGTACATCATGGTATGCCCGAGAATTGGCGAACCAACCGCAAGAAATTCAACGGCAAGCAGGGGCAGCGTCTTAATCCCCCATGCGTGCAGCGTAGCAATCAGATAACCCAGCGCAAGGCTGAACGCTCCGCATTGCAACGCCACTACAAAGGCATACTGGGGCTTTACAAGCCATCCCAAGCGCAAAAGCAGCGTATGAAACACCGGATGCCAATTGGAATAGACTCCCGTGCTCGCCTGCGTCCACTGCACGGCGGAATCCACCGACACCCCGCCGGGGAAGCTCGCCATCAGGTATACGCCCAGTATCGCCAGACTGATGGCCGTAGCAATCGCGAACATCCCTGGGTTCAACCGCGCGCGCTCATCAGGGGTAAGGATCACGCCTTGCAGCACCGACCCCCACCTCAGCAATGCAAACGCCGCGCAAACAATCGCCGCAAACCAAAGCAGCGCCGCGGCCGTATCCACACCCGAGAGGAACAGACCGCTGCAGCTCAGATAAGTCGCATACGCCAGATAAAGCGATAAGCAAACCGAGCAAAACCACCAGAAAAAGCGATGCGGCTTGCTCTGCCATGGGATGGAACGGTGCAGCGCCCGAAGGGCGGTCAATCCTCGTTTCATGTCGCAAGCTCCTCACTGTATGATGTTCACGCATGAACATTGTGATTGTGCAGTAATCTTATCTTGATGGAATCGCGCTTGCACCCCCGCCTATGCTTTGGGTAAAGGGAAACGAGTGCGAGCGCGAGGCGCATAAAGACAGTTTCTTTGGTAAAAAAGGGGACAGGCTTCGCCCGTCCCCTTCCGGTTGGGTTATTTTACAAACTCGTGGTATATGGCACGGATGGCAGTTTCAAAATCACTGCAATCCACACCCACCAGAATGCTCAACTCGCTGGAGCCCTGATCGATCATACGGACGTTCACATGTTCATGGCTGAGTGCCGAGAACAACCGCGCCGCCGTGCCGGGATTATGCACCATACCGCGACCTACCGTGGCAATCAGCCCCATGTCATCATGAATGGTGAGCGTATCGGGAGAAGTGAGTTCCATGATGCGTGATACCACCTGTTCCCGTACCGGCGTCAACTGTGAGGTTTCCAGTACCACGCACAAGGTGTCAATACCCGTGGGCAGATGCTCAAAGGAAAGACCAGCCTCCTCGATGGCTTGCAACACACGTCGGCCAAAGCCTCTTTCGGAGTTCATCATCGCTTTTTCCACAGAGATGACCGAAAAGCCCATCCTGCCCGCGATACCGGTGATGACGAACGGATTTTTCTCCTCTTCGGCATTGTGGGTGATCATCGTTCCATCATGATCGGGTTCATTGGTGTTGCGGATATTGGTGGGGATGCCCGCACGGTGTACGGGAAAGACGCTGTCTTCATGCAGCACGGTTGCGCCCATGTAAGAAAGCTCCCGCAGTTCACGGTATGTGATGTTCTTAATGGATTTCGCACCTTCCACCAGCCTTGGATCGGCCATCAGAAAACCGGATACATCCGTCCAGTTTTCATAGAGATCCGCACTGGCTGCGCGCGCGACTATCGCGCCTGTGATATCACTTCCGCCACGGCTGAAGGTGTGAATGGTGCCATCGGGAAGCGACCCGTAAAAGCCCGGTACAATCGCGTTGGGCTCGCGATCTAAAATTGCGGATAGCGTGCTGTTGGTGCGTTCGCTGTCAAAAGCGCCCTCAGCGGTAAAAAAGATGAAATCTTTCGGATCGAGGAATGCAAAGCCAACAAAATTGCTCAGCAGTAAGCCATTCAAATACTCGCCACGGCTTGCGCAATAATCCTCACCCGCGCCGGTCTTCACATCTTCGCGAATACGAGCAAGCTCGGCCTCCAGATCGAAGGTAAGCCCTAAATCGGCGGCAATATCCCGATAGCGCTCTTCGATACACGCAAAAGTCGCTTCCCAGTCACCGCCATCGCGGCGTTTACGGCAGGTGGCATACAATAGATCGGTTACCTTGTCATCCTTGCTGAAACGCTTGCCCGGGGCGCTGGGAACCACATACGCGCGACGCGGATCCTGCAGCAGGATGTCGCGCACCTTCCGGAACTGACCCGCATCGGACAGTGAACTGCCGCCAAACTTCGCAACGATCTTGCCCATTCGTTTTACCCTCCCGTCCGCAAGCGGTAGAAACCACCTGCGGAGCTCCTTGCAAGGCGGCGTATCGCTAAGCCCCCGCGAAAATTTATTGTATCCGAAACCAATCGGGAAAGTCAATCCCTGTACACAAAAAGCTTGCCGCATCATGAGCACGTACCGCTTGCCATTCGTTCAGCGCTGTATACAAAAACCGCCCGTTGGCTTGCAACGCGGCGGTTTCCGCTTTTCAGGATTTTTGTCCCGACTCATTTCGGTGCCGGTTGACCAGGCGCATCAGCCGTCAAAAATCGGGAATGCAGCAAGGTTGGCAAGGGAGTTTGCAACAGACTGCGGAGAAACCAAAAATATTGCGGGTTCCGTTGAAACCTGACGATAAAATCCGATTCTGCGCGATCCGTAACCGAAGACGCAAGGCCAACCCGACGCAGATATTCCTGAGGGATCAAATACACTGACCGCGGCACAAATCGACGTGACGGACAGTCCCAAGCAGATGCGCCGAGGGTGTAATCATTCTACACGTGCGCTGCTTTGCGGCTCCTACGCCAATCGCCGGAGATTGCAGACATCACTGCGAGATCGGTATATTCGCCATCCAGCATAAACGCGTGACGCTTAACCCCTTCCAGCACAAAACCTGCTTTTTCATAGCAACGCATGGCACGCCTGTTTTCGGTCGCTACTTCCAGCTCAATTCGCTCCAGCCCCAGCGTCATAAACGCATATTCAAGCATCATGCCGATCGCTTCGGTGCCAATGCCTTTACCCCGCTGTCCCTCCGCTCCAAGCACAATGGCCATTTCGGCGGATCGCAATTTCCAGTTGATGCTGAACAGGTCGATCTGCCCCAGATAACGCTCCTCCTCAATGTTTGCGATCACGAAAAACGCGCCGTTCGCACCGGCGTGCGTCGCGTGCTCCAGAAAATCCGCCGCATCTGCATAGCTTTGAGGCATCCAGTAACGGGCGGAAAGGTAGCGCACACTCTCCCGATCATTCACCCAACTGCGGATGCCGGGCAGGTCGTCGGATCGATATTCGCGCAGCATAATCTGTTTGCCATAGAAATTGGGCATGCATTTCCTCCTATTTTGTGAGCGGCAGGCCATACTGATCGCAGAAATTGCCACTTAATATACTGATCAGGTCAATCAGCCAACCAATGCCGCACCACCCAAACGTGAACAGAAACAACAGTCCTGTTCCGATTTTGCCTACATAGAAACGGTGAAAGCCCCAACCGCCCGTGAGGATGCACAGGATCAGCACAGCAACCCAACTTTTGTTGGAGGTTGCGCGTATCACCGTTTTGCCCCGGAATGCGGGATCGCCCACATAGTAAGGCTTCTCGACATACACGGGCTTTTCAACATACACCGTGTGATATTCCACTCTGGGTTCGGAGGTTTCGGTTGCCTTCGGCGGTTCATCATCGGTCAAAAAATGCGTGCTACCACAATTTGGGCATTTCTGGCCGATGTTGAGGATATGCGTTTTGCAGTAAACACAGTAAGCCATGTTCATCGCTCCGTTTCCAAAGAGTCAAGGGGGCAGTGTTATTGCTCTTCGTCAGGCCAGGAGAGGGGATAATCCTGCACTGGATTTACCAACGCCTGACCATTCTTCTTGAGCACGCTCAGCACGCTCTCAATGTTTTCCTGTTTGGTATAGGGGGTGGGGATAAAATCATTATACTTGGCGTTGCTGGAGATCCGCGCGGGGATAATGACGAACCCATCCGTCGTTGCTGCGCCATCCTTGACGCGCATCTTGATCTGAAACACAAATGTGCTCATATCATCCGGCTTGCTGTTGCCCGCAAAGCAGAAATTGCCCAATGAATAAACAATGTATTTGCCATTGTATTCCTCAATGGGGTTGATGCGGTGGCTGTGGTGCCCCACTACCAGATCGGCGCCCGCATCAATGGTCAGCTTGGCCATCTTCTGTTGATTGTCGTTCGGAGCGTAATCCTTTTCCGCACCCCAGTGGAAACTCACTACCACAATCTCGCAGCCCTGATCCTTGAGCGCCTTTACATCCTCCGGTACCTTGGTGAAAAGCCGATCATACTGGTCGAAGGTCTGGTAAGCCAGCATGCCCATTTTCACACCGCGCAGGGTAAAGATCAGCGGTTCGCTTTCACAGTAGTATTGCACCCCTGCGTCGGTCAGGGTCTTCTTGGTTTCGGCAAGGCCTTCCTCACCCATATCGAGCACGTGGTTATTTTCCAGCGATACACACTCCACGCCGTTATCCGGCAGCATCTTCACATAGGAAGGGTCTGCACGGAACAGAAACTGGTTATCCAGCTTTGTAGGGTTGCGCCCCGCTTTGGTAAGCGTTCCCTCAAAATTGAGCACGGTCAGATCATCTTTTTCCAGAATACTTTTAAAGTTGCGGAACGGAAAGTTCAAATCGCCGTTCTGCTTTTCCAGTTCCTGTTCAAAAATCGATTTTCCTTTGGTTTGCAGGTTGTCACCGATGGTAAAATCACCTGTAAACGTCATCTTTACCACAATGGAGCCATCCAGCTCGTACACAGGCGCAGCACGATCCACCGGCGTGGTGATTTGTGAATCGGGTACGGCAGCGTCGGCCTGGTCAGGTGTGGCGGTGTCTTCAATGCCCAGCACATCGGCGATGGACACATCCGCTTCATCCTCCGTTGCAAAGGCAACCAAGGGCATCAGCAGACAGAACAGCAATAACCATACGGTAAGCTTTCGAAGCATTGGGTACCTCCTTGTGAGTCGAACCGGCCTCGCGGCGCGGGCGTAAACGGCGGCGTAAAGAAAATGCGCGCCAATTCATAGACGTATCAAATCCGCGTAACGTTCCCGGCAAAGCGGGTCGGAGTTGGGCGAGCTATTTTGGAAGGCTCGCCCAAACCGACCCCTGTGGATCAGATCGATTGCACAAACTCAGCAATACGGCTGAGCGCGATGTCCAATTTGTCCAGCGCAGTGGCGTAGCAGCAACGGATGTGGCCTTCTCCGCACGCGCCAAAGGCAGTGCCCGGCACACAGGCGACTTCTTTTTCACGCAGCAGCTTCTCGCAGAACTCCTCGCTGCACAGACCCGTTTTTTCGATGCTGGGGAACACATAGAACGCCCCCAGCGGCTCAAAGCAGTTCAGCCCCATCTCGCGGAAGGCATTGAACATCAGCCTGCGGCGATGGTCATAGCTCTGGCGCATGGTGGTCACATCGGCATACTCGTCTTCCCTGCCCTGACGGAGTGCCTCCTCGGCGGCTACCTGGCCCTGTGTGGAGGCGCACATAATGGTATACTGATGGATTTTCACCATCACATCCATGATCTGTGCAGGCGCACACACGTAACCCACACGCCAGCCGGTCATGGCGAACGCCTTGCTGAAACCGTTCAGGTAAATAGTCCGTTCCCACATGCCCGGCAAACTGGCAATGCTGACGTGCCCCTCAGGGCAATAGGTAAGCTCACTGTAGATTTCATCGCTGATCACAAGCAGATCGTGACGCAGGATGACTTCACAGAGCTTTTCCAACGCTTCGCGGCCAATGATGGCGCCGGTGGGGTTGTTGGGGTAAGGCAAGATTACCGCCTTGGTATGGCGGGTAATGGAAGCTTCCAGCTCCTCGGGCGTAAGCACGAAGTTACGGCTCGCTTCCGTTTTAATGGGCACGGGCACGCCGCCTGCGAAGATCACGCTCGGGCGATAGCTCACATAACTGGGTTCGGGCACCAGCACTTCGTCACCGGCCTTGAGCAGCGCACGCATTGCAAGGTCAATGCCTTCACTTGCACCAACGGTCACGAGGATTTCCCGCTGCGGGTCATAGCTCAGGCCATAGCGGCTTTCCAGATAATTCCCGATTTCCTTGCGGAGCGAGAGCTTTCCCCAGTTGCTGGTGTACTGCGTTTCCCCGTCCAGCAGGCTGTCAATGGCCGCATTGCGGATGTGGTAGGGCGTAACAAAGTCTGGCTCTCCTACGCCAAGCGATATGGCGCTTGGCATGGTTTGCACAATGTCAAAAAACTTGCGGATGCCACTCTTGGGTACGGCAGCGATATCCGGGTTCCAGTACCGGCTGTAATCCATCACGGATTCACCGCCAGTCGTTTATCCTGCGAATCCCCCTCGAAGATGATGCCGTCGCTCTTGTAGCGCTTGAGCACGAAATGGGTGGCCGTACCCGTGACGGTTTCCAATACGCTTAGCTTGGTGCTCACAAAGTAACCAAGCTCCTTGAGTGTATGCGCTTCCACAAGCAGCAGCAGATCGTACGCACCGCTCATCAGGTACACGGTTTTTACCTCGTCAAAGCGGTAGATCCGTTTGGCGATGGCGTCGAATCCTTCGCCGCGTTGCGGAGTCACGCGAACTTCAATCATGGCCTCCACACGCTCGCGGTCAGTCTTGTCCCAGTTGATTACGGGGGAGTAGCGTAAGATGACGCCACGCTTTTCCATATCATCAATCATCGCGCCTACGGTTTCCATGGGCAGGCCAAGCATGATGCCAAGCTTTTCCAGCGGCATCCGGCAATCCTGTTGCAAAAGCTGCAACAGTTCAATCTGTAAATTTTGCATGGATAACGCTCCTTCGGCCGCCTTTGTGCGGCGGCACGATCTTCATTTTTTGGGTTAGAACAAGCCGACAATGTCGCCGTTTGCGTCCACATCGATCGATAGCGCGGCAGGCTCCTTGGGCAGACCCGGCATCGCAATGATGCCGCCCGCAAACGCTACCACGAAACCCGCGCCGGCACTGAGCCGGGCAGACCGGATGGTGAGTTCGTATCCTTCCGGCGCACCCAACAGCGCAGGGCTATCGCTCATAGAATATTGCGTTTTGGCGACGCATACCGGGCAATGGCCATAGCCATCCTTTTCAAAGCGTGCTAGCGCCTTGGATGCATCCTCTGCAAACTTGACCGAGCCCGCGTGGTACACACGGGTGGCGATGGCTGCAATCTTCTCGCGCAAAGGCTGGTCGACCTCATAGGTAAAGTGAGGCGTGGGGTTCAGGTTGCCATCAGCAGCCCGACAGACCGCGTCTGCCAAAAGGATCGCCCCCTTTCCACCATGAGCCCAACCTTCG